>ENA-UOOH01003246-UOOH01003246.1-fermentation-metagenome-genome-assembly--contig:-NODE-3246-length-12699-cov-28.638880_pt1 | contig 12699 bp, 19 predicted proteins | sample MGYA00245778_ERZ724025 | MGnify/ENA primary metagenome ERZ724025 (study PRJEB28704, sample SAMN03018313) | fermentation metagenome | biome: anthropogenic terrestrial biome; feature: soil... | reverse complement strand
TGAATAGGATTCTGATCTGCTGGTAATAAATGGAAGCACATTATCCAGCAGTAATGTGCTTCCCTTTGTTTTATTAGAAAAATAAAAAATAAAAAGAAAAAAGGAAGAAAAAAATGAAAAACACAATAGAAATACAAAATTTTAAAAATTGGTGCATGATCTGGAATAAAAAGCCTTATCAATATAGCACTCTAAAAGAATATTTATTTGAAACTAACAAATATAAAGAACCGATTAGTGAAATAAGAGGTGATATAAATGGCTAAAAAAGAAGTAGAACAAAAATCCGACATCGGATTAGTAGTATTCGAAGATGATAACTATAAAGAACTAAAAACCATAATTGATTTAGATGAAAACTATAATCGTATTACAAATAATATTAAATTACAAATCGGTAATATTTTCTCAAATTATTTACGAATCGGACAATATTTAATAGAAGCTAACAATTCAAAAATTTATGAACTCAAAGATTTTACTAGTGTAATTGAGTATGCTTCCGTTGAGTTTGATCTAGCAGAAACAACAACCAGGAATGTCATGGCTGTTGTAGAAAAGTATTGTGATGGATCAGCTTACAGCATAAAGTTAAAAGATGAATATAAAGACTTTAGTTATTCAGCATTAGTAGAAATGTTACCAGTTGAAAATATTGATCTTGAAATTTATAAACCTACTTTATCAGTAAAAAAGATTCGAGAAAAGAAAACTATAGCTTTAATCGATGAAAAGTTTAGCAAAATGTTTGATGAAAAAGGATTTATTTCAGAAGCAATAAAAATAATTGAGAATTATGATTACAATGAAAAACTTAACACAAAAGAGTTTTCACTTAAATACAAAATAATTAAAAACTTTTCTGAAAAACGATTTCAAATTGATTTTAATTTGATTAATGCAAAAACAAAAGATTCAATTGTTTTTCAAATGATGTATATTTATGGTCATTTAAAAATGGAAATTAATAAAAGATTTTATTTATATGAATATATTAATAACCTAGAAGACGTTAATAAATTTCTTGATAGAATGATTGAATTATTAATTTTAAAAAATATAGTAACACCTGAAAACATGACTAAAAAGGAATTTAAAGAAGAATTAAAAAAAGAAACTGTTAAAGAACGTCCTTTATATGATTCTTTAACCGATTTTTATAATCCTTATACATCGCATATTTTTTTGAAAATTATAGATAGATTTACTGATGGTTTTCAATCACCTTTATATTATCAAACAGGCAAAGATGATATTAAATTTTATTTAGAAGAAGAGATTTCTGATACTAATGAACCAGTTTTAGAAATAAAACTTTCCCCTAATCTATTAATGATAGAAGATATTAAAGTTATGAATGGTTTTGCTAACCAGGTAGAACTTGATTCTCTAAAAGAACAATTTAATACATTTATTCAATATTTTGCAACATTATTAAAGTTTGAAGAATCTGTTGAGGAAGATGAAGAAGATGAGGAACAAGATGATGAATAAAGAAAAAAGATTGTGGACTGAACAAGAACAAAATGAAGCTAGATCTAAATATTGGAATAGTTACATGAGAACATTTGGCTTTTGGGTATTCTTAATGATTCAATCATTATTAATAGGATTAGGAATCCCTTTTATATCAACTCTTACAGATCCAATATTAATTGTATTAGTTATTATAGCTATACTAATAATTGATTTTACAGTTCTTAATATTATGTATAAAGATCTTTACAAATTTATATATAAAAAGTGGATTAATGATCATCAATTTAATGAACATTTGGAGAATGAACAAGATGAAACCTATAAGTGAAATACTTGAGAAAATTATTGAAGAATTGAAGATTAAAGGTTTTAGAACATGAAATCTAAAAATGAAATATTTGATAAAAATGAATATGAAAAAAGTATCTCATATCCTATCGCAAATACACAAAAGCTAGATAGATTTTATTGGGGTGATAAAGATGAATTTGATAAGTTAGAAAAATACTATAAGTCATCAATATCATACCTTAACAAGTCAATTGATAATCGTAACAATTCAATTGACAATCAAAAAACTAATCCTAGTTTAGCAAAACATCAAAGAAGAAAGAGTGATTATTATCATTATCTCAATTGTGAAATTAGGAAATTAAAAAGACTATTAACCAACGAAGAAAAAGACAAAATCAAAAAGAAGTTTGGTTTGTAAAAAGGTTAATAATATTAATAATCAACAGTCATCCGACTTAAAAGGAACTAAATGAAAGGAGACAATTTTCATGTCTAAAACAATATTAACTGGTGAAGTTGTAGAACAAACAGCTGTTCAACAATTAGGCACATGGATCGGTGAAAACCGTGTATTAACAGGTGTTATCGTTGCTTTAACAATTGTTGTTGTTTATATCGTTGTTAAAGAGTTTAAGAAAAGAAGACCATTTAGCAAAAAGAGATACAGATAATTAATCAAAAAAAGGCACTGATCGTATTGTAGGTTAAAATTATTATTTTGGAAAGGAGTTCAGTATGAGAACATTCAGAAAAAAGACTATTGCAAATAGTAATGATGTATTTATTTCACCTGGAGCTAAATATATTCAAGTTAGAAAGGTATTTTCAGTCCCAAAAAAAGATAAAAAGGGAAACCATATAGGCTTTGATACAGTTTATCGTGAAAAAATATATCCCAATACTAAAGCAAATAGAGAAAAAGCAGAATCTGTTGTAGGTAAGTTAAGGCAAGAAAAAAATGCTGTTAAATCATTACTGGAGAAATAGATTAAATGGCAAAGAAAAAAACAAAGGTTACATATGGTGAAACCTATGATCATTTTTTTGAAAAAGACATAGCAAAAAACGATCCAAAATTAAAACAGTTTTATACTAAAAAAACTAAATATCATCAAGCGAGAAAAGATAGGGCACTAGGTTTTAAAAAAGAAGATAAAAAAGAATTTTCAAAAGGTTATCTTGATGGATTGGATTATAGATATGAAAATTTTAAATACGATGATCATAAAGAATTAAATTATAAACTTAATTCAGCTAAAAGAAAAATTGGAAATCAGCCTAAAGGATCTATAGAAGAATCTTATTTAAAAGGTTATATTGCTTCAATGTATGATCAAAAGAAACAATTAACTAAAAAGGCTAATAAATAATTATGCCTGATACTATTAGAATTAATTATAACTCAATGACAGTTATTAATGCTTTAAAGTATTGTGAAAGAAATAACATTACGTCTAGTTTTGGCTTTCTTAAAAGGCTTACAAGACTAAATAATGACGATTTAAAAAATGGCATTCATATAAATTTAGCATTAGAATTCATTGAAGTTGAAAACAAAAAAAATAATATTTACAAACTAAAATAAAAAGAAAAGAGATAAATAAAATGAACGCACAAGAAACTAAACAAACTAAAAAAGAAGTAGTTAAAAAAGATTTTGAATTTATTAAATTATCAGAATTAACTGGTAAAGAACTTAAAGATCAAGGTTTTGAAATGGTTAAAGTAATTTTCAACAAGAAACCTACTAAAAATGATTATAGATACAGTGTTGAAATTGTTATTAACGATGATTTCTTAAAAGTCCAATTAAGACCAGGTGGCGAATATTTGACAGCTGATCGTTTTAATTTAATTACTTTACAACTTGATTTACCGATTAAAGATAGAATGAATCGACTCAATGAAAAATGGGTTATGACATTACCTGTAAGATTTATTAAAGGTAAATTTAAGAATGATACTGAATATAAATCATTAGAGATTTTATTTAAGCAATATTTATATGACACTCATTTTTTCACAAGTGATCAGAATAGAATTATTGACACATTAGAAGATAAGAAGAACGTTAAGATTAACTGGATTGAAAGACCAGAGAAGATTGACACAATCGAATTCGACTCAACATTTTCTTTTAATTAATAAAGGGTAATAGTAATGATGACTTTAATAACTTTTATATTAGCATTAATTTGTTTTTTCACTCTCCTGTTTTCAATTAAATATATATTAAAGTCATCTTACTACTTAATAAGGCATTCAGCGACGGTTTATGATTTATCAAAAAAAGGATTTCTAATTTCAATATCTGGATTAGTTAAAGTTGGTAAAACCACAATCTCTAAAGGGATATCACACGCATATGAAAGAGATATCCTCAACAAGTTACAAAACAAGCTTCATGAAACTAAAGTTTTGTTACAGAAAGTCAATTTCAACGATGTCGATAAATTTATTGATGATAGATTGACTGATTCATTAAATAATGCACTTAAAATAAATTTCAAAAGTCTAGCTGAAGAAGTTTTAGAAAAGTTTGAATTAAATGATTCTTTAATACATGATTTTATCAATATCAAAAGAATCATTATTGTTATTGAAGAATATGTTGAAGCATATTTTTATTTGTATTATAAATACAATTTTGTTTATTCCAACACAAAACATTATTCGAGGATAACTGGCAAATTTAACCAAGTTTACGATGTTAACAATCAACAAATATTTAACTCATATTTAAAAAAATCATTTGATCTGGATAGATATTCTGTCGAATTGATTGATGAAGCTTCAGATAATGATTCTGCTATGAAATGGCGTGAAATGGAAGATACTGGATCTAAAGAATATAGAAGAAAATATGCTCACATTTACAAAGAAACAAATCGATTAATTAGTATTAAACAAGATTCAAGTGATGAAGTAAAAAAATATAGGAATTTATATCATTCAAATTTTTATCTTGATCATAAACCTTTATTAAGAAATACTTTCTCTGCAGTTCGTAAAATTATTTTCAAATTCATTGATTTTAAGGTTTTTATATTCAACATTAAAGAATGGTTTAAATATAAATTAAAAAGAAAAAAGAACCATTTAGATAACGAAGCTTACGGTTATGATTATGAGAAAGAATATAACTATAATAAGTCGAATTATCAAAGAAAAATGGATACAAAAAAATATTATTATGAAATGTTTTTTAAAAGTTGTGGTTATTTAGTGTTTCAAGTTAAAGATTATTACAAAGAAGATGATATAGGTTCGAGATCATCAGATACGTTTGAAGAAACAATAATGTATTTTCCAGTAATTGAATGCTGGGGAACATTTGACCATACAGAGTTTTCTTACCTCTACGATGAATTACACGATGTATCAGAAAAACAACCTAAAACAGCAAACTATTATCTCCATGAAAACTATTTTGAAAGAAAAGAGGGTGATAATGATGGTGGAAGTGAACCTAACAAATTTAATTTTAATTAACGCCGTGATCATTCTAGCGATATTATTCATGGCGTGGTTTCTTATGATAAGAAAAGTTAACAGATATGTTAACGACCGGATTCGTAAAGATGAAATAATGATAAATGTCCATGCTGAAGCGTTAGAAAACAGACCTAATGACGAATAGATTTTTACAGTCTGATTTACGTGGGGGGGTGGGTAACACCCCCCTAACTCGTAAAAATGGTATTAAAAAACGAACGCTATGGGATTGGATTTCAGTTACAGTCGATTGGTTAGATATTAATGATGGTTATAATGGCGAAATTATAAAAACTCCAGAATTCATTGAATTATTAACAATTTTAGGTGGTGGAATATTAATGCCACTCACAAAAAGTTTTGGTCTTAATGGTTATAAAAATGGTTATGTTTATGGTGAACATACACAATTAAACTTTGGTGGCTTACATACAATGTCAAACGGTAAACATACGGTAAACATAGTTATGAGTGGTCAAGCTTGTAGAGAATTTGAAATGATTAATAATGGTTCATTTTATGAATTATTATCCTACTTTTATCGAAGTGGAACAACTTTCAACCGAATGGATTTAGCAATAGATGATTTCACAGGTGAAGAAGTTAATATATATGATCTTTCAGATTTTGTAAGAAAAGGTCATTATGTTTCACCATTGAGCAAATTTCAAATTATCGAGGGTGGTAAAAAAGTATCTGACAGTGATGAAAGAACATTATCGGATGGATTTTCAATCACGTTAGGAACAAAAGGAAGAACGCAGTTACAGATTTACGATAAACAGCTTGAAAGAAGAGCTAAAAACGAGAACGATTTAGATACTGATGTTTGGTTCAGATATGAAATGCGACTTTATAAAGAAAAAGCAGAACAAGCAGTATCTGAATACTTGTCAAGTATTAACAAGAATCAAGATATAGATTTCCTAAAATTCGCCTCGAGTATTCTAAAAGGATTATTTCAACCAAAAGTTGTTGAAAATAATTTAACAAATATAAGAATGACAAAAACATATGAACCTTATTTAAAATTTCTTGGTGAAGTTCAGACGATTGATTTAAAATCTAAACCTAATTATGAATCCACTATTGAACAAAAAGCAAAATGGTATGAAAGATCTATTATATCCAGTAATGCTGAATTGTTATTAAGTTTCGATGAAGATTTTGATAGATTTTTCCTTGGTGGAATATATGAGGCTTTATATAACCTGGATGACAAAAAATTAAAAAGGGTGAACAATTATAGGATTTCAAAAGGATTAGATCCTTATTCTTGGCAAGATATTAACGATCAAAAAACAAAGATTTACGAAGAATTAATGCAATGTGCAAATAAAGAAAAGGAAGAGGTGGTTTAAATTTGGGTTTTATAGAACGTTTAACAAGTATTAGATTATCAGGATTAGAATCAGCATTAATTGTTTTCGGTGGGATTATGCTAGGCATTTTATTAGCATATATCATCAGAGAAAAAAGAGGTAATAAAGATGATTAATCCAATTAAAAAAAGAATATTTATAGCATTATTAATATTATTAGGGACATCATTTATTTGGTTACCAATAGTGAATGCTTACTTGAAAACTGAATCTACAGTTCCACCAGTGGGATCAATAGAAGACGAGCCTTTTAGCAATCAATCTAGTAAAGCAGTAACAATGATTGAGGTAACACTTAATAATGGCTCTGGTGGTAAAGCATTAAGCAATGGTTCGGGTGTTATTATTGAACTTACAGCAACTGATTTTTATGTAATAACAAATTATCATGTTGTTTCAATAGACGGATATTATCCAGAAACAATAAAAATTATGGATTATCTAGGAAATTATTATTATGGAGATCTAATGATTGATAATCAAATATTAGATATAGCTTCATATTCATACGATTTAGCATTAATTAAGGTAGTAAGAACTGAAACCTTAATAGAAGTGGCATTATCAAGTTCAAAAGAAATAACACTTGGTATGTTGGTTCATTCAATAGGCTATCCTGGTAAAGAAAGAAAATTTACTAGTGGCAACGTTTTACAAATGGAAGAAATAGAATCGTTACCATTTGAAACAATAGTGCATAACGCTGAAATAAGTCAAGGTTCTTCAGGTGGTGCTTTACTAGATTCAACAGGTTATTTATTGGGATTAAATAAATCTGTTACAACAAATGTAGTCGATGGAACATTCGTATCGGCTCAAGCTATCCCTTTAGTCAAAATAAAAGAATATTTACAACTTTTTAATATTGCATACGGAGGATAAATTACAAAATGAAATTAAAAAGAATATTATTATTAATGATAATGTCGTTGGGGTTGGTTCTTACATTACCTCAGCAAGAAAATTTAGAAGCTTCAACGTTTACAACGGTTGATATATTAGATCCTGATGGAGTTGTAATTCAATCAGATGTTTCAGTTCCGTTTATATTAACAAATTCAAGTGATAGTGGTTATGTTGAATTAATAAATTCTGGAGCAATGACTATTACAAAAGGTTTAGAAATTGAAGTAACTATGGTGAATGGACGAATTCATCTAGGAGGACTTGAAGTTTCACAAAATGATGGATTTGAATTTTGGTTTGCTGGAGCTTCTCTTAAGAAAGATAATGTATTAATTGAGGATAGTCCAGGAGCTATAATTATTAAAGTTCATGGTTTAAGAGAGGGTATTAGTGGTCAAGAAAATTATGTCGCTAACATTGATGAGCAAAAACCTTTAAGTTTCTTCCAAGGATATTTATTTGCCTATGATAACTTTGATGGTGATGTTTCCTCTGGTATCTATGTAATCACTGATAATTACACAACAAACAAATCTGTATTAGGAACTCATTCAGTAACGTTCGGTGTTAAAGATTCTAATAACAACGAATCAACATTCACAATTAAAATCACAGTCGTTGATCAAACAAAACCAACGATAACTGGTAACACTGCAAAGGTTCAAATTAGTTATACACAAACATGGAATGTTGAATCATTTAGATCAACATTAACTGCATCAGATAATTATGATACGCTTACCAATTCACAAATCACTTTGAAATCAGATGGTTATACATCCAATAAGACGACTTTAGGAACTTATAATGTAGTTTATTCAGTTAAAGATTCAAGTGGAAATGAGGGAACATTTACTAAGCAAATAGAAGTAATTGATGATATAGCACCTACGTTTTCCGGAAAACAAACCTATGCTAAAGATATAACATCAGCCTTAACAGTTAATGAAATTAAAGCTAATTTAACAGCAACGGATGTCAAAGACGGTAATCGGTCAGCATATATCACAGTTAAAACAGATGGTTATACTGGAAAAGGACATATACCAGGTGAATATACAATTGTATTTCAAGTTGCAGATACTAAAGGTAATACAGCAACATTTAATGTAATTGTTACCGTTATAGATAACATTCCACCAGTATGGTATGTGGCAGATGGAACATCAATTGTCTTAATTGAACCAATGGTTTTAACACAAAACCAAATTATTGATTTACTAACTAAAACCGGTCAAATAAGTATCGGTTCAACATCAGAAGTAGTTTTCTTCATGGACGAATACACAGGCAATGAAACAATGGCTGGTGTTTATAATGTTGGTTTTAATATTAAATCAGCCTCTGGTGAATCTAGTGTTCAGAACTTAACAATTACGGTTTTTGCCTCTGATGAAACTCCTATTATTGTAAAACCTGAAACAAATTTATTTACAACTATTGGTAACTGGATTAAAGATAATGTTGTTATTTCATTATTTATTGGTTTAGCAATTATTGGTGTAGTAACATTATTAATTAAAAACAAAAAAGAACAAACAAATAAAAATTATAGAAGAAGAGGATAATTCATGAAACGATTATATATAGTTTTATTATTAGTTTTCACGTCATTTATGTCTGGAGCAATTTTATATGCAACAGACGATGTTTATAAAGTTGATTGGTCAATGGACTTTGAACAAGTAAGTGAAAATGTTTATGAATCAAAAGTAGATCTCTTTGGTATCAGACAACAAGATTGGGAATTTAGTATTGATTTTTTCAATATTGAAAAATTAGAATTTGGTAAAAAAGACTTTTATCCACCAATGGAATCATCCTCTATTGATTTTACTATAGATGATATTTATTATAAAGAAGTTCCATTAAGCTCCACTGGGAAAAACATCGTTAAATTTGAATATGACGGTTTAAATCCTAACACAGGGACTGGACAAACAGTTAACTATAATATTTACTTAGATGGTCAATTAATCGGATCATATATATTCTTTCATTATGATGACCATGATTATCAAGATTTAGGATTACAATCACCAGTTACTGTTTATAAATTCAGAGTTACTGGAACACCAAAAACAATATCACCTAATACTCAATTGATTGAAGAACCTACTTTCACCAACGGTGGTGCTGTCTGGCATTTTGAAGAATTAGAGGGTGCAGAAGAAAGAGCTTATATCCATTTACAATTATTTGATGTAACAACTGGTTCATGGATTCGAACGAATGAATTTCACAGATTTGGAAAACAATTAACATCTGTTGTATTTGATAACACTTTAGAAAATTCTTATAAAACAATCAATTCACCAAACGGATATGGCAATACATTATATATTGAAGCTAATGGTTCAACATTTGCTTATTCGAATGTGTCTTCAGTAAAAATTGTTGCCAATAGATCTAAATTGCAATTATACTCAAATGATTTCAATTATACATTAATGGATATTGAAACGGATTTCAGAATATATTTTAAACGTGCAATTGATACAGCTAACGATATTAAAATATCCTCATGGGCTGACTTACCAAAATCAACACAATCTTACGATGATATTGGAAGATTTGAAGATATTGAATCCGTTACTAAGGTTTCACTTATTCAAGCATTAGAAAAACATCATATTAGAATCAAAATTGGATCTATTTATTATCTAGCTGAAAATATCCTTTTACCTCAAAAAGTATTAGATCAGGACAAAATAGAAGCTTACTACTTTTCAACAGAAGAAGCTAACTTCATTTGGTTTTTCTTTAACGAAGTTACTACAGTTCCTCAATCTATTAGAAATGATAACTGGTTAATTTGGAATCTGGATACCGGTGAATGGAAACAAACCATTCATACAACCATACATGGTATGCCATTTTATGGTGGTAATAATTTACAAAACTATAACACCGTTTATGTAGATATGGCTGTTCCTTATCCAGTCGATGATATAATCAGCATTGATGTATCATTCGATTATAGATATCATTATTTCTTTCCTTCATATTATGGCGAATGGCAAGAAGATTATGTTGTATCCTTGATTAGTGGTGAAAAATCTGAGTTAAATCAACCCTGGTGGAATTTTATTTTAGGTTTGAATTGGGTAATTGTTTACAATGAAATTGAAAAAACTGTTAATCCTGATAATTGGTTAAGAAATCAAATAGAATTACTAGAAGTTGATTCTGTCTATAAAGATAATTTCTTGGTATTCTTACAAGAACAAGGCTCAGGCACTTACACGATGAATAAAGTATTCCCTCAAGGATCATCTGTTTATAGATTGTTCCTTGGTCAATTTGAAAGATTTGGCTCTAATTCAGTAGAAGTAAGAGATGTTATTTATACAAATGTTCGTTATCAATACCAAGGTGTCGATTACACAGAACCATATCCATCTCAAGATACACCTGATCCAGCTCCAACCTATCCAAATGATGATGGTAAAACACCTGGTTTCTTATTGAAGTTGTGGAATTGGATTTTAAAAAATCCGACAACGGTTATTACTATAATTGTTATAGGAGCTGTTTCTATATTTGTTTTGCCTATTTTACTTAATTTCATGTCTAAAATGAAAAGGGCATATAAACGCTATAGAAGATCTTAGTAATTATGAGTGAAGCTTTAAAATTAGGTGAAAGCATACTTTCTTCAATGAAGTATATAATTCCAATATTTTCAGTAGTTGCTTCAATTTTTATCACAGCTGGTATTATTAAAACTTACGGTAAAGCAGTTATCAATTTGAAAATTATAACTGAAAAACCTAGTTATTTAATATTATTTATTATATTTACAGTGATCATATTAATATTGATATTTAAATGGGTTATTCCCTTATTTCCTTAATCATTAAAAAGGATTAATCTACTCAGGTTAGTCCTTTTTTCTTTCTCTGTTATAATGTTATAGCCGTTTATCATATTTCGCTATAAGAAAGAGGAAAAACAAAATGAAAATAAAAGATTTATTTAATGATTATTTAAAATACTGTGAGATTTATAGAAAAAAAGGAACATATATTTACTACAAGAAAACCTTTAAGCAGTTATTAAATATTTTTGATGAATTACAGATTACAAATACCGATGATTTTACTAACAAAACTAGAGATGATATTGTTATTACATTAAGAAATAAATATCGTAAGAAGAATAGCAAGATTAATGATACTTTAAGTGCATTATATTCTGCTTTAAATAAAGCCAAGATTAAAACTGATATTGGTGAACAAATTAAACTAAATGATGACTCAGAATCATTTAAGGTGTTATCAGATGAAGAACTAAATAAATTATTAAGATATGTTAAAAGTCTTGATTTGACTAACTCCAACAATAAATCATGGGCTTTAGCTGTTTATCTTTTGTTAGATACTGGAGTCAGGTTAAATGAATTATTAAATATTAAAATAAAGAACATTGATCTTGTTACTCAATCAATTAAGCTTGATATTACAAAAAATGGTAAAAAAAGAATTGTATTTTATGGACAGTTAAGCAAAGCTCTTATAGAAGAAGTTATGAAAAATAATAAAAATGAATTTTTGCTTTTCAATTATATAACAAACAAGAAATTAGACTTTAGATCAATATATTATTTTTTTGATAAAGTCCAAAGAAAATTAAAACTTGAAAGAAAAATACATCCTCATAGACTAAGAAAAACATTTGCCACGAAGCTTTTATTAAAAGGTTGTCCTATTACAACGATTCAAAAGTTATTAGGTCATCAATCTTTAGCACAAACAATGATATACTTAGAAGTTTCAAATTTTGTTTTAGAAAAAGATTATAAAGAATTTTATATGAACTACTAAAAAAATAAAGGACTATTAAAGTCCTTTTTAATTATTTAATATTCGATAACTCTTCAGAATATTCACTATGAATTTTTTTGAACTCAACGAGTTCATTTAATGTTACATTCAGGATTTGTGCTATTTCAACTAATCTTTCTATTGTTGGAATAACTTTTCCAGATTCAAATTGAGATACTGCTTGTCTTGAAATGCTCATCTCTTTTGCTAGCTCTGTTTGTGATAATCCTTTTTGAAGTCTTGCTTCTTTGATTTTTATTTCAAAATCAGACATATTTAAATCCCCTTTCTAACATTTTTTATTAAAGTGTTGACAT
>ENA-UOOH01003245-UOOH01003245.1-fermentation-metagenome-genome-assembly--contig:-NODE-3245-length-12704-cov-3.368725_pt1 | contig 12704 bp, 13 predicted proteins | sample MGYA00245778_ERZ724025 | MGnify/ENA primary metagenome ERZ724025 (study PRJEB28704, sample SAMN03018313) | fermentation metagenome | biome: anthropogenic terrestrial biome; feature: soil; material... | reverse complement strand
TATCCGAACGGTTGGCGATGTAGGCTGCCAATTGGTTTTTCCCGTCAAAGTAAGAGCGCCGGCGGCGGCCGCTGGCGGCCACTTCCTGCCATTGCTCTACATCTTCAAGGCCATGTTCGCGGAAGTTATACAGGTTTTGGCCCAGGATCACCCGCTCCACTTGCAGGATGCACTCCGGCAGGCGCAGCAGGGTGTAGCTCAGCGCGGGCAGGTCCGGCCGCTGCTCCCGGGCAAGGGTATGCAGGGAGGAACCCATGCCCTGGTGGGCTTCCTCAAGGGAGCGGATCTGCACTTCCGTGCTGGAACGCAGGAGCGAGTAGATCGTGCGCAGGTAAAGTTCGATTTCTTCTGATGAGCGAACGGGGACGGTTCTTTCCATGTTTTTTTTCCCTGACGTTTTTTGTTATCTTACACTATTTATGAACATAGGTTTTTATCCGTATCCGTCTTGTATTAGGGAAGAATGTTTTCTAAAATGGAATATAGAGAGAGAAACAGCTGATTGCCGAATTTTTGATGATAGCCCATTGGAAGAAAGACCGCAGGTAAGGATGATTCAGAAAGACAAAATGACATGGTTATTCGGAACCATCCTCTTTTTCTTGGTCGTGGGATCATTGGTTCTTTATCCAAGGGTAAAAACAGTAAATTCCGCCAAAATCGTAGAGGCGCTCACACAAGATCTCAATGAAAACAGGGTATTACACAATGAGGTCCGCGCTTTGATCGGTGAGGACCTGGGTGTACTGATCCAACTCTATAATATGACCGGTTTTGATGAGATGCAGCGGGACATCCATCTACGAAACCTTTTCTACATCCAACGTAAATGCTCTGAACTCAAGGCTGCCTATCCTGAATTGGATTACTTTGCAATCCAGGTTGTTGGTGCTCGTTTGGAACCTGTCAGTTTTTCCGAAACTTATTTGCCAACCCAGAGTTTAACTCCGTTACCTCTTATTGAAATAAAGGTTTTTGGCAGTGAGGCAGAACTAGCCCGATCTGCGGCGCAGAGGCTTGGTTTTCCAGAATATTGGACAATCTCTGAAGCCGGATTAGACGGGGATGGCCTTTCTGACAATCAATTGGTTCTGTCAGTTAAGGTAAAAGATGTGCAAAACCTGAATGTCTTTTTGCCTAAAACGCCGCTTACAGAAGCTTCCAGGGCGGTATTCACGAAAAATGATCTGCCGATCACGAGTCTCTGGCTTGTCTTATTTGACGCTAACGGAGGCCGCCTGATGGATTATTTTTATGATAATCGCACGCAGACCGAGCAATGGAAGCAAGCGGAATCTGTGACCAAAGATTGGTTTTCGCATCCGAACACCAATCCTAGTGAGGTCAGCGCTCCAACACCTGATTCCAGCAGCTTCCAGGCTTATCCACCACCAGGACAAGCACCGGCGCTACCTTATCCATAAATCCAAAGCTTCAATAAAAAGCTAACTTCACCTGCAAAGTAATTGGTCTTGTATAATCTTGCCAACTATGAGTTGCTTTTCTCGGAAAAGTCCCGGCCAAATGTCTACCTTTCTGAGAAAGGGGTCCTGACCATGCTTTGGCTGGTAGCAACACCCATCGGCAACCTGGGGGATATGGGCCAGCGGGCCGTCGCCGTGCTGCAAGATGTGGACCTGATCGCCAGCGAAGACACGCGCAAGACAAGTATCCTGCTCAAACATTACGCCATCAGCAAGCCGCAGCTGGCGCTGAACGAGTTCAACGAGAGAAAAGTGGTGCCGCAGCTGGTTGGGCGGCTGGAAGCTGGGGAGAACATTGCCCTGGTGACCGACGCAGGCACCCCAGGCATCAGCGACCCGGGTTACCTCTTGGTGCGGGCGGCGCTGGATGCAGGGGTTGAAATCAGCGCGGTCCCAGGCCCTTCGGCGGTGATCATGGCGCTTACGCTTTCCGGCCTGCCCATGCACGCTTTTACTTTTCGCGGCTTTCCGCCCAATAAGGAAGGCCCGCGCAAGCGCTTTTTGGATCAGGATAAGTTACTGCCCTACACCCTGGTTTACTACGAAAGCCCCTACCGCCTGCAAGCCTTCATCAAGACTGCCATCGAAGTCCTGGGGGACCGGCAGGCCAGCATCGCCAACGACCTGACGAAGAAATTTGAGACGGTGCTGCGGGGTTCACTCACCGAACTGCAGGAAGCGCTGCTGAACGCGCGCATCCAGGGAGAATACACGGTCTGTATCGCCGGGTTTGACCCCAAGGCTAAAACTTTAAAGGATTAAGATCGTTCAGGTTGGAATAAACGTCCGCAGACTCGGTCTTTTTGAGCCATTTGGTCACCATGTACGTAGCGGGGGTCATGACTGCTTCCCAGAGCACTTTAAAGATGTAATTGGTCACAACGAGGGTCCAAAATAATTCCCAGCTAAAGACATCCAGCAGGGATGCTATGAGCACAAAGAGGAAGGTATCCACAAATTCGCCCACGATGGTGCTGCCGATCGTGCGAGCCCAAAGCTGCCGGCCTTCCGTGCGGTATTTCATCACAGCCATGACCACCGCGTTCGAGAAAGAACCCCCCAGGTACCCGAGGATGCTGGCAATCGCGAGCCCGCCCATGGAGAAGCCGCCCAGAACACTATCGTAGGCTTCCTGGCCCACGCTGGCTTCCCAACTGGCTTCACCGGGCATGTAGCGGATAAGCAGGAACATCAAAAAACTAAAAGTAAGCCCCGCAAAACCCAACCAGATCACCCGGCGGGAGCGCTGGTACCCATAAACTTCCGTGAGAATATCCCCAAAGATATAGGCGACGGGAAAGAAAAGCGTGCCGGCATCAAACGCCAGGGGCAGCTTGCCAATGCTCAGCTTCCAGTCAATAATCTTTGCGCTCGAGGCGATGTTACTTAGCACCAGTACCAGGGTAAATATCACCGAGATCACGTCCAAATACTTGAACGCGGGGAGCCTCTGATTCGATTGTGATGGGGAGGATTGTTCTGCAGGGTTTGAGGTCATCGAGGCTAAGTTATACTACAATCGGCTATTAAAGAGAGTAAATATCTACGAGGAAACAATGCGAATCGTGATTGGATTGGATGTTGGCGGCAGTACTACCAAAGTAGTCGGCTTCCGCGATGGGGAGATGCTGCAATCTACTTTGGTTCAGGCCAACGACCCGTTGGCATCCGCTTATGGCGGGGTGGGAAAATTTCTGGATCTGAATAGCATCCGCCTGGGGGATGTGAACCGTATTGTGGCCACGGGTGTGGGTTCCAGCTACTTGGGTCCCCAGCTGCTGGAGCGCGAAACACGCCTGGCACCGGAATTCGATTCCGTGGGCCTGGGCGGTTTATACCTCGCCAAACGCGAGCAGGCCATCGTGGTCAGCATGGGTACTGGGACTTCCTTTGTGTACGCGGCAGGCCAAAATGTGCAGCATATCATCGGTTCCGGCGTTGGGGGCGGAACGCTGCTTGGGCTGGGGCAGGCGATCCTGCACTCCCAAAGCTTCGAGACGATCGCCGAACTGGCCGAAACCGGCGACCTAGGCATGACGGACCTGACGATCGGCGATATTTCGCGCATCGAAATTCCCGGCCTCTCCGCGGATACAACGGCGTCCAATTTTGGCAATCTGGACGATCAGGCTGGCCAGGCGGACCTGGCTGCCGGCATCGTAAACTTGGTTTACCAATCGGTGGGCACGGCTGCCATCCTGACGGCGCGGCTGATGAACCAGGAAAGCATCGTTTTCACCGGGAATTTGACCCGTTTGCCGAAGGGCCGCGAAGTGCTGCAGCTTTTTGGGCAGCTCTACCAAAAGGAAATCATCATCCCGCAGGAAGCGGAGTTTGCCACCGCCGTAGGCGCGGCGCTGTACGGCCGCTACCACGAGCTGAGTTAGAAAAGCAGGGATGAGCATGCAACGCTTTTTTCTGGACCCGCAAGCGATCGATGGAATCCGGGTGAGTTTTCCGCCTGAGACAAGCCGCCAAATCCTGAACGTTCTGCGCCTGAAGCCCGGGCAGGACGAGGTGATGGTGCTGGACGATAGCGGCAGGCAATATCGGGTGCAATTGCTGCCAATGGCAGGTAAAAGCCTGTATGGGGAGGTTTTGGGCGAGGACATGGGGGCAAGCGAACCGCGCATTGACCTTTGCCTGGCTTTCAGCCTCACCCGCCGGGAAAGGCTGGAGTGGATCCTGCAGAAGGGCACGGAACTCGGGGTGACGCGCTTTCAGCCTTTTATTTCTGCGCACAGCGTTGTGCGCCAGCTTGAGGCGGATAAGCAAAACCGGCTTAAGTCCATCATTCGGGAAGCGGCGGAACAAAGTGAACGTTCGCGGCTGCCGCAGCTGCTGCCACCGATGGAATTTCAGGCTTTACTCCCAGCGGCCCAGGATGAGCTGCGCCTGATGGCCTGGGAGCGGGATGAAGCCCACAATCGCCTGCGCCGGCAAGACGGGGCAGCTGCGGTGAAAAGCGCCATCGTTTTGGTGGGGCCGGAAGGGGGTTTTAGCCAGGCGGAAGTTGAACTGGCCATGCGTTCAGGCTACCGCACTTTTTCTTTGGGTCCGCGCGTGCTGCGCGTTGAGACCGCCTGCATCGCGGCGGCTACCTTGGTATTGCACGAATTCGAAGGCTAATTAAGCCGCAAATTACGGCGCGGGAGCATGTTGCGCACCCGTCCAGGCAGGATCTTGCCTGGCCCGAGGTTCAATCCACTCTGGGAAAATACTGCTGTCAGTTTGGCTGGGCCCTCATGGCCCAGTTTCTGGTCCCGAAGGTCGTGCCCGTTCAGCCATTGCTGCAAGGCCTCATCCGGCAGTATGGCTTTGCCCCGGCTGAATAGGTGGCCGTGACGCAAAATAAAGTCCGCTGAGGCTTCAAAAATTCCCTTGAGCATGCTGCCCAGTTCCATGCCCAGGGCGTGATAAGGCAGGCTGGCGAACCTGGCGAGCCAATCAGCCGGCAGAAGCCAGAATTTCCCGTCGCGGATGTACATTTCCAGGTTCTGCTCCGCCATTTGACTGGCCAAGTTAAATTCATAATCATCTTCGATCTGCTTTATCACGGAGGCAGCGGTTTCCGCGGCGGGCTTGCGCAAACCGGTCGCCCGGAAAGGCCGTTGGGGCGCCCTGGTTGCTTCCTGGGTTGGGAGAGCACCGGTTTTGCGCAGTTTGATAGCAAAAAAACCGTTGGTATCCAGGGTAAAGGGCCAGAGCCGCAGGCCTTTTTGAAGATCCGGCAGGAAGTTTTGCCCTTCAAAGCGGGTGAGGGCCGGTGGGGCTTTCTGGAGCACGGTACGTTTGGCAACTTCGATCAGCCCCGGGTAACGCTCCAGGAGGGCGGAGACCACGGCTTCGTCCTCCTCCGGGGCAAGGCTGCAGGTGGAATAGACCAGTTCGCCCCCGGTTTTCAAGGCCCGCAGGCCAGAATCCAAAAGCGCTTCCTGACGGAGGGCCAGGCGCGAGCGCTCTGTTTGGCTGGTGGGGCGGAAGGCCTGGCCTTTGGTCTCCCGGAGGCTTTCCATCGAGCAAGGCGCGTCCAGGAGCACCCGGTCGAAGCTTTCAGGGTACCAATCTCCCCAGCGCTCACCGGCGAAGTTGGTGACCGCGGTGCTCGCGCTGCCCCAAAGCTGCAGCACGGTGCGTAAAGCCGGCAGACGGCCGGCGCTGCTGTCGTTGGCGATCACCAGGCTGGCATCCTGGACTAAATCGACCAGTTGCGTGGTCTTCCCGCCGGGAGACGCAGCCATATCCAGCGTGACGATTGGGCCAGAGACATTATTGAACATGGCCGCAGGCAGGATCGAAGCGGCATCCTGCAGGTAGTAGCAGCCCAGTTGATGCTCAGGCGTCTGGCTGGGAGGGGTTTGGCTCTCCAGCACTTGCCAGGAATCGGCGCTGAAGGGCAGGGCCTGGAGCTTCCATCCATAGCGCGCAGCCAGGTCCGCGGCAAAATCAGCCGGGTTGGCTACCTTGAGGCGGTTCACGCGTAAGGCTCCAGGGGCAGCCTGACGGGAAGCGGCCAATAAGCGGGCGTAGTCCGCGGGGCTAAGGTAAGCCTGGTAGCGCTGCAGCGCTTCGTTGATACCCGGGGTGGTTTTCATGCTTTATGGATGAAGTAGAGCATCTCGCTGCCCACCTGATCACGCTCCAAACCCCAGCCCTGGCCCGCGATGGCCGAGGCGATCAGTTGGTCGTGATAGGGCTGCAGGGAGTGATGTCCAGCCAGGTCCCGTGCAGGCAGGCTGACCACCAGGGTCCGGACCGGCAGGCTGGCAAAGAAGACGCGGTTCGAGCCTGGCTGGCGTTTCTCGAAGCGATGAGCTTCTTTGAAGAAAAAGCCAATCTCGGCGGGTTCGATGGGGGATTGGACCAGAATATCCTGCTTGATGGCAGTTGCCTGTGGGTAAAAGGCTTTGAAAAAGGCGTTCAGAAAACCGACGCGGGGTCCGTGGAGGTCGTAGGCAAAGTAGTGTGTATTGGGGGCCGGGTTCATCCAGGGCAGGGCAAGGGGGTTCAAGGCGCAGGCGAGGTCCATGATGCTTCGCGGGATGCTGGTATGGCGGAAGATCGTTTGGTACAAGGTCTCCAGATCCGTGAGCCTTTCCCGGGTGGAGGCGTGCCGGCTGAGCAAGCCTGCTGCCCAAAGCTTCAAGGCCGGCAGTTGCGGGGAACTGGCTGCAAAAGTGTTTAGGGCGTCCAACTCGTGCGCGTAATCGAGGTCTTCAAGGTAGGGGGCTAGGATGCCATGCAGTTTTTCCCGCAGCCGGCGCTTAAGTTCAGCCTTATTGCGGCTCAGCGGGGCAGCGTATCGCAGGAGGTCTTCCAAGGTTTCCCGCGGCAGGTCCAGCTGGCGGTATTTGCGGGAGTTTTGCAAACCTGCAATGAGTTCTTCCATCAATTCAGGGTGAATATCCATTTATCCGCTCTTGGTGATCCGCCAAACCAGTTCGTTGGGAAACTCAAAAAAATCAGCGTTAAGGCCCAGACTGGCCAGAAGGGCTTCCATGCGGCGGGTATAAGTGGCGCGCATGCCTTTCTGACGGCCACCCAGGCTTTGGGCGGGAAAACTTACCAGGGTCACCCGGGCTTTGAGGCTGGCAAGCAGTTCTGGGGCCGCGGTGGAATCCAGCTGGTCCAGGATGGGGATCGTCTTGAGCAAGAGGGCTAACTCGGCTTGCTGATCTGGAATTTTGGCGCTGAGATCCAGAACCTCCGTTTGGGCGTTGAGTTCTGCTGCGCCGAACCATGCCTGCAGGGCGCTGAGCATCGGCTCTATAACATCCAGGGCGAGGTAACTAAACCCCTCCGCCAGGGGCATCCAGGGGATGGCTAATGGGTTCAATCCGCAGGCCAGGTCCAGCACCGAGCTGAACTCTCCGCAGCCCTCCAGGCAGCGCCGATATAAAAGATCCAGATAGGGGATCCGCTCACGTGTGGAGGCATGCAGGCGCATCATTTCTTTTAGCCTGGTTTTCTGCTCTGGCAGCGGCTCTGTGCCAATCTCCAGCAACTCCGAACTGAGCTGCGCGTAGTTGTAGTTCGGTGGCAGATAAGCCCCGGCTGCCTGGTGCAAGCGTGTGCGCACAGCCTTTACAGCGGCATCCAGCTTGCGGTGCCGCCCAAGTTCCTGAGCGGCGATCCGGCTGACCAGATGCGGGTCGAATGCCTGATACTTTGCCGAAGCCCGCACCGCTTGGGTGAGTTCGTCAATGCCGAATGCTGGCTTAGCCATATTGCTGGAGCAATTCCATCAGGCGGCGCATGATTGCCAAATTGTGCAGGGTGGCCAGGCGCAGGTAGCCGGCATCGTTCATGCGGTAAAGGTGGTAGAGGTAACCCAGGCTCAATTCCGTGCAGGTGGGGCAGGTACAGCCGGGGGAAATCGGGGCTGCTGCCCGGGTATTGGTTTCGTTGTTGATGTACTTATAGGAGAACCAGGAGCCATCCGTGCTAAGGGGCAGAGTTTCAGCATTAATGGCATAGAGCCGCCCGTGGCGCGCGTCCCGGGTGGGCATAGCGCTATCAAACATCTCGTAACCCAGGCGGAAGGCGGTCATGATGCTGACCGGGTGGCCGATGCCCAGCGCGTGGATGGGGAATTCGCGCGGAATCAGGCTGCGGGTGTATTCCAGGATCTCCGTGAGCAACTTGCCTTCGCTATCCAGCGGCCAGCCGCCAAAGCCAAAGCCATCAAAACCAAGCTCCAGCAGGGCTTCGGCGCAGGCTTTGCGCAGGTCTTTCTCGCTGCCGCCCTGGACGACCGCGAATAACAGCGGCCGGTCTGCATCACCCCATTTGCGGCTGTGCAGCAAACGCTCGTAGGCCTGCCTGGCTCTGCCTGCCCAGGCAATCGTGCGCTCCACCGAGAGTTCTTGCTCGCTGTACGGCGCGCTTTCGTGGGTGCAGTCATCCAGGCAAACCAAAATATCGGCGCCGTAACCCATTTGCAGCTGGATGCTTTTTTCCGGGGTGAGCTGCAATTTCCGCTGCGAGCCCTCCGGCCGGAAAATGATGCCGTTTTCGGTAAGGCTGCCAAAGCGCGGGTTTTGACGGATGAGCGAGTACGCCTGGAAACCGCCTGAATCGGTCATAACCAGGCCTTCCCAGCCGCTCATCGCGTGCACCCCGCCCAAGGCGTCGATCACGGTCGAACCCGGCTTTTGCATCAAATGGAAGGCATTCATCATGGTTGCCGGCAGGCCTAAATTGGCCAGGTCGGCCATGGAGACGGCACGCAGGTAGCCGTAAGTGGCATCCGGCAGGAAAACCGGTAATTGCAGTTCGTGGTTGCGTACTCTCAGGGTTTTCATCGGCTTCCGCGGCGGCGCTGAGGCCGGTCGATGATCAATATAAACTCGGCTTTGCGGCCCTGCGTGCGGACCGCCAATTCATCCAGCGGGCCAAGCAGGGCTTGTTCCCGCGGCAGGCTCAGGTCCAGGGCAAGGAATGCTTGCTGTTTGCGGCCAAAGGCTTTGCCGGCTTCCTGGAGCAATTTGCCGAGGCGGTAGGGTGTATCCATGAGGATGATGGGCAGGTTTAAGCCGGCCAGGCGCTGCAGAACTGCTGCCCTTTCTTCTGTTTTGGGCGGCAGAAAGCCGGCAAAGTGGAATGTTTTAAGTTCAAAAGGGCAGATCGAGATCGCTGCCATCAGGGAGGAGGCTCCCGGTACCGGCACCACCTGGATCTGAGCGTCGTAGAGCAGGGTGAGCAACTGCTGCCCTGGGTCTGCGAAGACCGGCGTGCCGCAATCCGAGATCAGAGCCAGGTTTTTGCCGTTCATCAGTTCCAGGAGCACGGTTTGGATCATCTCCGTCTCATTGTGCTCATTTAGCTCGATCAGCGGCTTTTCAATGCCCAGTCCTTTGAGCGTTCTCTGGCCTTCGCGGCGCTCCTCACAGATGACGGCGTCCACCGTTTGCAAGGTGCTGACCGCTCTGCGGGTGATATCGTCGGCATGGCCGATGGGAATGGAAACAATATACAGTTTTCCGGCGTCTTTAGTAGAAGGCATCGCTGCTGATTATAGCGCAGGCGCCTCCCTCGAAAAGCCGCCTGACCTTTTATGGGATAATAGGGGCTGATTTTTGCCAAGAGGAGCTGCATGAAAAATCTGAGCCGATTAACCAAAGTTTCCCTGCTTTTGGCGGTGCTTTTTACCGTTGACAAAGCCTTGGGCATCTTGCGTCAGATGCTGATCGGGCGCCAATTTGGACTTTCCGCGGAATACGATGTGTTCAACGCGGCCAATAATGTGCCGGACATGCTTTTCATGCTCATCTCGGGCGGCGCGCTGGCGATCGCCTTCATACCGGTGCTGAGTGAGGTACTCACCCTGGAAGGCCGGGAAAAGGCCTGGAGGGTCTTTAGTCATGTGCTTAATCTGGCCTTTGTGCTGACCGCGCTCATCGCGATAGTGGTGGCGATCTTTGCCCGGCCTTTGGTTAGTTCCCGAATTGGCATCGCGCCGGGGTTCACCCCGCAACAGATCGAACTCACGGTTCAGCTGCTGCGCCTGAACCTGATTGCCACACTCATATTGGGTCGCCTGAACCGTAGGACTCACTGTAATCTGGCGATTGGGAAGAGGAAATGCTGATTGCCACACTCATCTTTGCCGTCAGCGGCCTGGTGATGAGCGGTTTGCAGGCCAACCAGCATTTCCTCTTCCCGGCCTTGGCCCCGATCTTCTTCGACTTTGGCCAGATCTTTGGCGCGCTTGTGCTTGCACCCTCTGAACCCTACCGTTTCGGCCCGATTACCCTTCCAGCTTTTGGTCTGGGCGTGCGCGGGCTGGTGTATGGGGTGATCATTGGCGCCCTGCTGCATCTTCTCATCCAGGTTCCGGGCCTGGTCAAACACAAATTCCGCTGGAACCCGGGCTTTGGTTTAAAGACCCGGGAAGTTAAGAGCGTTTTGCGGCTGATGGGGCCGCGGGTGATTTCCATGTTTTTCATTCAATTGGTCTTCATCATGCGCGATAACTTCGCCAGCCGGCTCAACCCTGGGTCGGTCTCCGCGCTTACCTATGGATATTGGATCATGCAGGTCCCCGAAACGCTGATCGGTACAGCCATCGCCACAGCTATTCTGCCAACCCTAGCAGAGCTCGCCAGCGGCAACAAGCTGGCGGAACTGAGGGAAAAGGTGGAAAAGGCCGGCCGGAGCATGCTGGCGCTTACGATCCCGATCGCGATCATTGCCGGGATTGTGCTTTATCCCTTCGTGCAGCGCCTGCTGGGTATGGACCCCATCGACACCCAGCGCGTAACCGATGTAAGCCGCGTTTTCCTGCTGGGAATCATTGGGCATTCACTGGTTGAGGTGTTTGTGCGTACCTTTTACGCCTTGCAGAATCCCAAGTACCCGTTGATCGGCGCGGCCGGGGTCTTTGTGCTTTTTGTGGGTTTTGCGGCCATATTCTGGCAGCCGCTGCAGGCAGCGGGCATTGCCCTGGCGGATGGATTGGCTTTCGCCATCCAGGCCGCGTTTCTCTACGTGGTTTTGAATAAAACATTGAGAGAGCGGATCTTGCTTCTGCCGGCCTTCCTGCGCGGAGTGGCCGGAGCCCTGGCGGGCGGCGCGGTAGCCTTTCTGGCGATGCGCTTCCTGCCCTCTATCGGCGGCGGGTTGGTGACTGCCCTGCTTGCGTTTGTGCTGGGAATCGGCGTTGCCGCGCTCCTGGTTTTGAAAGATCTAAGGGAATTAGTGAGCCTTTAAAGGAAGGTTATAATCGCCGCATGACTGAGAATAGCAATGAACAATATCAGGAGGCGCCCGAAGAACTGCGCGCTCCGATGAACGAAGCTTTAGAACCGGATCTAACTCCTGAAGCTCCTGCTGGAGTGGGTGAAGACGCACCAGTATCGGCAGCGGAGCCTGCCAGCGATGAGCAGCCAGCTGACTTGCATGCTGGCAGCACTGAACCAAAGGACGTCAAGCCGGCAAAAGTGAAACGCGGACCCTGGACCTGGATCGGCATCGGGTTCATCTTCCTGGCTCTGGCGCTGGCCATTTTCTTTGGCTACCAGCGCGGTGTGGCCATGCGGGTGAAACAACAGGAATCCACGGTGCTCACCCGGGTGTCCAACCAACTGGAACTCACTTATGCTGATATGGCTGCCGGCAGTTACGCGAACGCCAAGGAGCGGCTGCTGTATATTCTGAGGATCTCACCGAATTTCCCTGGGGCTGCGGAACTGCTGGCTCAAGTGGAAACGAACTTGCTCGCCTCCACCCCCATCCCCAGTGAACCCACGCCAATCTTACCTGAGGCCACTCCGGAACCGGAATTTACCCCAACGCCTGACCTGCGCGGCGCGGAAGAGGTTTACAACCACCTGGTGGCACAGATCCAAGGCCAGGCCTGGAGCGATGCCATCCAAACGGTGGCCACACTCAAGGAGAACTTCTACGAATACCGCACGCTCGAGGTGGACGGCCTGCATTTCATAGCGCTGCGCAATGACGGCGTGCAGAAGATCAATAGCGGCCGCCTGGAGCAGGGCATGTACGAACTTTCAGTAGCGGAACGCCTGGGAGCCCTGGACGGCCAGGCTGACGGCGCGCGTTACTGGGCCAGCGTTTATCTCACCGGCGCCTCGCACTGGGATACGAACTGGCAGCAAGTGCTTGAGATTTTTGAACCGCTCTCGCAGCAAATGCCCTCCCTTTCAGATGAATCCGGGTTAACGGCGAGAGACCGCTACCGCATCGCGCTCTACCGATTGGGTGACCAATTTAATGGCCAGGGCGATCCCTGCAGCGCGGTTGCCTTCTATCAGCGCTCACTGGAGCAGGGTGAGGATGCTCAGGTGCGTCAGAATCTGGGTTACATCCAGCAGGCCTGCGATGCAAGCCGGCAGCCAGAGCCAACCCCTATCCCGCCCGAACCCAGCCCGGACGCGGCTCCGACTGAAGCTCCAACCGAACCGCCTGCCGATCCTACACCCTAGGCAGTCTGGATCTCCAACAAAACCGGCTTTTTGGCCGGTTTTGATTTTTAATGTTTTAGGATTTTTCCGTAGAGGTCGTGCTCGCTGGCAGCGGTGATGCGCACCCGCGCCATTTTGCCCGGTCTTGCCAGCCCACTCGCGATCACTAGGCCGTCGATCTCAGGCGCGTCCCTAAAGATCCGCCCAACCGTCACTTTTTGCCTGGGGTCCTGGCCTTCCACCAGAAGCTCAAATTCCTGCCCTATCAGTTTTTGCAAATTTTGGGCTGATATTT
>ENA-UOOH01003241-UOOH01003241.1-fermentation-metagenome-genome-assembly--contig:-NODE-3241-length-12727-cov-5.255445_pt1 | contig 12727 bp, 12 predicted proteins | sample MGYA00245778_ERZ724025 | MGnify/ENA primary metagenome ERZ724025 (study PRJEB28704, sample SAMN03018313) | fermentation metagenome | biome: anthropogenic terrestrial biome; feature: soil; material... | reverse complement strand
TCCGGGTCCGGATGGGGAGGTCAGGTTGAGAATGCGGCTACCTTTTCGGACAGGCTCTAGCAACCTGGAATTGGGGTGGGCAGCGATGATCCGCTTGATGAGCGTCGACGCGGCCTTCGCTTCACTCCATTGGCCCAAGCCGCTGAGAACTCACTGATGATCCATCTTCTGGTTCGTGATCTCTATGGAAACCTGCGCAAGGGGCGCACCTATCTGCTCTTCAGCCTCGGGGTGATGATCCCCGCCCTGGCGCTGATCCGAGGCTGGCCGTCGGACGGTGTGCTTATGATGGATGCGCAGCCGGGACCGGATCTGTTTCGGGGTGTCGCTCTCGCCCAACTTTTTTTTATCGCGTTGGTGTTGCCTGGATTGGCCGGGGTTGCGATCACTGCCGAGCGGGAGCAGGGGACCTTGGGCATGCTGCTCGCCTCGGCGGCGACGCCCGAGGCGATTATGATGTCGAAGTGCCTCAGCGCAAGCCTGGTGGTGTTGGGGATGGTCTGCTTGGGCTTCCCGGTTCTGAGTTTCACCCTGTTCCTGGGCGGTGTTCCGCCGAGCTGGTTGGTAGCGCACTTGGTGGCGGTTCTTGCGGGTGCGATCGGGGTGTCGGCGGTTGGAGTCGGGGTCTCTTCCCTCTGGTCGCGGAGTGCTGAGGCGATACCTGCCGCCTACCTCGTATGTGGGCTCTATTGCGGCCAGATCTTTGCGGTCGGTTTCAGATCCCTTCCCTATCTGGAACCTTCCGGGGTCATCTCCGACGGCAATTCCGTGGGGGAGACTCCTCGCATTGCGCTGAATGCAATCCTGTTCCTGTGGCTTCTGGGTTGGATCCGCCAGTTTGCCGATGGCCGCACGCGTAGAGGTGTCCGATGGATGGTTGGAGGGCTTGGCCTGCTGCTCTGCGGAATCGGGAGTTTGGGCATCACTTCGGAATGGGGCCAGGCGGCGCTCATTGCCTTTTTGTTGGGATTGGGCGCGGTGATCCTGACTGGACGCCTGCTGGCGGTCCAGCCGCCGAAGAGATCGGTGTCCCACGGGACTGACGGCGGGAACAAGCAAGGGCTTCGCGCACCTGGTGGGGCTGAGGGGGCGGTGGGGTTTTCGGGGAACAGGAACCCGGTATTTGCGGCTGAGCGTCAGACACGACTGCTGGGGCGGCGCGGGATGCTTGTCCAGATTGCCTATTGGGCGGCGCTGGGGTCCCAGCTCTTTCTTTTGATCCTGACCCTTCGGCTCGAGTGGTTGATTGATGCGGACCGCTGGGTCTACGTCGCCGTGCAGCTCTTCGTGGGAATGGGTTGGGTGGTCTGTGGACTGCTTTCGGCGACCTCGCTGCCGAGCGAGCGGGAACGATCGACCCTGCCACTGCTCCAAGGGTCTTTGCTGAGCCTGCGTGAAATCACGATGGGCAAGTGGTTGGGATCGCTGTGGTATGGCCAGATCCTGGTCATTGCGGCCATACCGCTCTTGCTCAATGCGGCGCTGACCGAGACTGTGCCCTTGGAGATTCTGGTGCGCTTGGCGATGGCCATGGTCGGTGGGGTCATTATGGCCTCCTCGTTGGGGATGTGGGTGGCCCTGACCTCACGAAGGACTGCGCCGGCGGTAGGTCGTTGGCTTATGCTGACCGGGATCCTGCTTGCGTGGGAGGGGGCTTCGGCGCTCGATTATCTGCCCCGAGCCTGGATGGTGGTCCCGGCGACTCCCTGGGGCCGAGTGGCTGCCGCCTTCTCGGAGCTCCGGCCGGAGGGAGGGGGCTATTGGGCTGACCTCCCCGTTCCGTTGGCTGGGTGGTTTTCTGGCTGGTTGGGTGCTTACACCGGGGAGCTGTGGCTCTTGGCCATGGCCGGTTGGATGGCTGTGATGACCTGGCTGCTCGCTCCCTGGGTGGCAGGGCGATGGGGCGGGCGGGCCCCATGAGTCGCCGTCGGCGGATCGACCTGGAGGATTCGGTTCAATCCGACGCTTCATCCATTTTGGCGCGTTCCCAGAACGCATCGAGTTCCCTGAGGCTGCATTCCTGAATGGGGCGGCCGGAGCTCTCGACCATCTGTTCCACTTGGCGGAATCGGCGGATGAACTTTTCTATGCTCCGGTGGAGGGCGATTTCCGGATCGACCTTGGCGAAGCGTGCGACATTGACGACGGAGAAGAGGAGGTCGCCGAGTTCCAGCTCGATGGCGGCTTGATCTCTGAGGGCCAGGCTTTGGCGCAGCTCGGCCAGTTCCTCTTCGACCTTGGCCAGCACATCCTCGATCCCATCCCAATCGAACCCGACTCGTGCGACTTTTTTTTGCAGCTTGGCGGAGCGCAGGAGGGCGGGGAGCTGTTTGGGGATGCCGGATGTGATGGAATCGCGTTCCAACCGCTTTTCTTCGGCCTTGATGCGCTCCCACTGCGAAAGCACCTGCTGGGAGGTATGGGCTTGGGCATCGCCGAAGACGTGGGGGTGACGATGGATGAGCTTATCGCAGATCGATTGCGCGACGGTGTCGAGATCGAACCGGTCACCCTCCCTTGCGATCTGGGCGTGGAAGACGACTTGGAGGAGAACGTCGCCGAGTTCTTCGACCAGGTGCGGGTCATTCCCTTCCTCGACCGCTTCGATCATTTCATAAGCTTCTTCGATCAAGTGCGGGGTGAGGGATTGGTGCGTCTGTTTGTGGTCCCAGGGGCAGCCTCCGGGTCCGCGAAGCGTGGCCATAATCGCCACGAGCCGGCGGATCGGGTCGGAAATGGCCTCGATGCCTGCGAGACGCTCCGATGGGGATTCAGGTATGGGATCTTGTATGGACCGGTTGACGAAGGGGTCTGACATGGGTGTTGTTAGGGATGAAATCCGAAGTCGAAAAGGTCGGCACGCGGGGATGCCGGACGAGTGAACAACGGTCATTCTTAGCTCAAATTCGATGCGATTCCGAATTGTAACCGCTCAGGGCGATCGAACTGGTGCCATCTGATTTCGGTTCAGTCTTCCGAACTACTTTCGAGAGGGGTGCCGAGATGGAGAGGAAAAGGGTTGGTGTAATTCTTTCCGGATGTGGAGTCTATGATGGATCCGAAATTCAGGAGACGGTCTTGATTTTGCTGGCTTTGGCGAAGCGGGAAGCCGTGGCTGTCTGCCTGGCTCCGAACCAATCCCAGATGCATGTGGTCAATCATTTGACTGGAGAATTGGCCTCTGGTGAGACTCGAAACGTGCTGGAGGAGTCGGCGCGGATTGCGCGTGGGGCGGTGACGGATCTGAAGTCCGCGGAGGCCGCCTCCCTGGACGCTCTCATTCTGCCCGGCGGATTTGGTGCGGCGAAGAACCTCTGTGATTTTGCGACCAAGGGGGCGGAGTGCGCGGTATTGCCTGAGGTTGAGCGTCTCATGTTGGAGATACGGCAGGCGAACAAGCCGATCGGCGTCGCCTGCATCGCGCCGGTGATTGCAGCGAAGGTATTGGGTGCATTGGGTCCGGAGCTGACCATTGGGGATGATCCTGAAACGGCGGCTGCGATGGAGCGGATGGGAGCGCGCCACACGGTTTGCCCTGCGACGGGTTATCATGTCGATGCCGCGCTCAAGTTGGTCTCGACCCCGGCTTACATGAACGCGTCTGGTATCGGTGAGGCAGCGCAAGGGATTGATGGTATGGTAGCTGCTGTGCTCCATTTGACTGGGGTGGCCGAGGGAAGCCGACTTCGTGTGGAAGGTGAATAAAACGTCCCCGGCCCGAGTCTTGAATCGACTGATGGGTACCCTGTGCCCGAGCTGAGGAATCGACAACAAGTGGGGGTTTCGAATGAGGATAGCAATGAGATTCAGTTGCGGCTGGGTTCTCGGCCTGGCGCTTCTGGGGATGCCGATGTTGAGCGGGGCCGCGCAGATTGACGTACGGGAATCGTTTGATACAGGGGAGGGCAAATGGGGGGGGGCCTTTACCACGGCCGCGGAAACCGTGGAGTTCGACGCCCTCTGGAATGAGGACGAGGAGGCTCTCTGGGACGGCTTTGATGGTCCGGACTGGGTCGATTTCTTTCTCTTTGCGGACGAGCTCTCCTCGAACAGTGTTTTTGTAGGTGACTACGTTGCCGCCGGGGTGGATTGGATTGTGTTCGACTGCCTCTTTTTCGGCACCGATTCGATCATGGAATTCAGCACCTACATCATCACGGAATCGGGCCGATGGTTTGAGTATGCCTGGGAGACGCCCACCAGTGGGCTTTGGGGATCGTATCTGACACCGATGTCGGGGGAGTTTTGGTATCGTTGGGATTCGGTGCGTGAGGAATGGGTTCAGGAGAGTCCGACAACGGCAGATTGGCGCTCCGTAGCGGAGGTCGGGATATCGGTTCGAACCATCGAAACACCGAACAGCTGGAGCGTCTATCTGGACGATTTCTATCTGGCCGGAGCGTTTCCCGCACCGAAGGCTGAGGCCGGGTTTGTCGAACATTTTGATCGCAGCTATTCGCTCTGGTTGGAGGATCGGCTATCGAACACCAGTGGCGAGGAGTGGGATGCACTCTGGGACTATTGGACCGGGGCGCTCTATTGCGAATTGTTCGAGGGCGAACCGGATGTCATCTGGCTCTTCGCGGACGCCTTCAGTTCCTTTGCCCAACTGGTGGGAGATTACGTGGCTGCCGGCGTCGATCGGGTGGAGTTTGAGTTTGCCGCAGACAACCCGGGAGCCTTGGATTTCCTCGGATTGTACATCATCACCGAGAGCGGTCGGCAATTTGAGTATTCCCTGGATATCCCCGAAGACGAGGATTGGTATGTCTACAGCGTGCCGTTGATCGGTGGCGGGTGGTTCCGCTGGGACGATGATGACTCTGAATGGGTGGAGGAGACTCCCCTGATTTCGGATTGGCGCGAGGTGGCGGAGATCGGCATCGTGGCCGATTCGAATGGCCAAGCGGGGGGCTTCTACGTGGATGCCTTCGGGTTGATCGGGGATGGGGTGCCGCCGGTGCAACCGACGGTGACGCATTTTGAACCAGTCGGTTCCAACCAGGTGCATCTGGAGTGGACCGGGACCGGGCAGGTGGTGATCGAGCACTCGAGTTCACTGACCGCTCCGAATTGGCAGGTCGTGGTGGGTCCGATTTCAGGCAACGTTGCGGAACTGGCGCTGCCGGCGAATGCCGGCTTTTTCAGGGTCCAGGCTGCGACGACCGCTTTGACGTCAAAACAACCCTGAGTCTTGTTTGATTCCAGATTCTGAAGAGGGAAGGCGCGGTGTAGCATGCAGGTCGCAATTGTTGGTGGGACCGGCTTGATCGGCAATGCACTCATTCCACACCTAATGGAGGCCGGGCATTCGGTCACGCTGGTGACACGCAGGGAATCTGCATCGCCGCCGCCTTCCCTGCGGGGCGAGGGGCTTCGCGTATCCGTTTGGGATCCGGCGCGCAAGCGGGGGCAATTCCCGCAGGGTGTGGAAGCGGTGATCAATCTCGCCGGTGCGGGGATTGCCGATCGGCGTTGGACGGCAGCCCGCAAGGCGGTTTTGTGGAAGAGCCGCGTCGATCAGGCGGGCGAGGTTCTTGGGGCGATGCGCGCGGTCGGCGCGCGGGTGCTGTTGCAGGCGTCGGCCGTTGGGATATACGGCGATTGCGGGGATGATTCCGTCGATGAGGGATCGGGTGCCGGTGCCGGATTCCTCGCGGAGCTGACCCAGGGGTGGGAGGCCGCTGTGGCCGGTGCTGAAGGGATTCGCACGGTCCTGCTGCGGACCGGAAACGTCCTGAGTCGACGGGGAGGAGTGATGGGAGCGCTCCTGCCGCTCTTTCGATGGGGGGTGGGGGGGGTGGTTGGCTCGGGGCGCCAGGGTTTCCCATGGATCCACATTGAGGACGAGGTTGGGGCCATCCTCTACCTTTTGGAATCCGAATCGGCCTCGGGTGCATTCAATCTGGTAGCCCCGGGTATTGTGGACCAAGCGGCCTTCACCAAGAGCTTGGGCAAAGCCCTTCACCGGCCGACTCTTCTGCCGGTGCCGGCCTGGCTCCTGCGTCTCGTCCTAGGGGAGCGCAGCAGTCTGTTGTTGGAGGGTGCCCGAGTGGTACCGCGGCACTTGCTGGACCACGGTTATTCGTTCCGATTTCCGGAGTTGCCGGGGGCGCTGGCGGATCTACTGCGCGTCTGAATCGGGCACGGACCGTTACTCAGGGAAAATGCGGCCGGTAGTTGCAAAGGACATCGTTGTGCGTACATTGACCGGAAACAAACGGTACTAAATTAGTCCTCTTTACCCGAGCCGATGCATCATGATCAAAATCACCAAGCATGTTGATTACGGCATAGTATTACTCTCCTGCTTCGCAAGCAAGGAGGGGGATGCCATTTTCAACGCCCGCGACTTGGCGGGGATGACCCGCTTGCCCTTGCCGATGGTGAGTAAAATCCTGAAGGTCCTGGCAAGAAACGGGTTTCTCGAGTCGCAGCGTGGGGTCAAGGGCGGATATTTCCTGACGCGGGATGTCGGGGAGATCAGTGTGCTCGATGTCATTCAGGCCCTGGATGGACCGGTCTTCATTACTCAATGCGCCGACCATCGGGGTGAGGAGTGTGCCATTGAGTGCCACTGTCCGGTCAGTGGGCGCTGGCGCAAGATCAACGACGCAATTGTCTCGGCGATGCGGGGGATCACGCTGCAGGACATGATTCAGACCAAGGCCCCCCAGCCGATCGGATTCCAGGCGCCGACCCCGGCAATCGGCCAGGAGGGGCTCCCCAAGCAGCGCGATTTGCAGTCCTCCCGCCCATGATTGTTTTGCGTCCATTCTGAAGGCCTGGTCGACAAGGAAACCTATATGAAAAGCGAGACCCAACAGATCGAAGAGTTCGCCAAGCGCGAATACAAGTATGGTTTTGTGACGAACATCGAAATGGATGTCGCCCCTCCGGGCCTCAATCCCGATGTGATCCGTTTTCTCTCGGCTAAGAAGCAGGAGCCTGAGTTTCTATTGGAGTGGCGACTCAAGGCTTATGAGAACTGGCTCAAAATGGAGGAGCCGCACTGGGCGCACCTGCACTATGAGCCGGTCGATTACCAGGCCATCAGCTATTGGGCGGCGCCCAAATCGAACGACGACCGGCCGAAGAGTTTGGACGAGGTCGATCCGGAGCTGTTGGAGACCTATGAGAAGCTGGGTATTCCGCTGCGTGAGCGTGAGTTGCTGGCCGGGGTTGCCGTCGATGCGGTCTTCGACAGCGTTTCGGTTGCGACCACCTTCAAGGAGAAGCTGGGCGAGCTCGGAATCATCTTCTGCCCGATCAGCGAGGCGGTGCGGGAGCATCCGGAGTTGGTGCAGAAGTATCTCGGTTCTGTGGTGCCTTACAACGACAACTTCTTTGCTGCGCTCAACTCGGCGGTCTTCACCGACGGATCCTTCGTTTACGTGCCGAAGGGTGTGCGCTGCCCGATGGAGCTCTCCACCTACTTCCGGATCAACGCGGCCCAGACCGGGCAATTCGAGCGAACGCTGATCATCGCGGAGGAGGGTGCCTACGTGAGCTATCTCGAGGGCTGCACGGCACCGATGCGTGATGAGAATCAGTTGCATGCGGCCGTCGTCGAATTGCACGCGGCCAAGGATGCCAAGATCAAGTATTCGACGGTCCAGAACTGGTATCCAGGGGACGAGCAGGGCCGGGGGGGGATCTTCAACTTCGTCACCAAGCGCGGCAAATGTGCGGGGGACCGTTCCAAGATTTCATGGACCCAGGTGGAGACCGGATCGGCAATCACATGGAAGTATCCCAGCGTCATCCTTTTGGGTGATGAATCGGTCGGCGAGTTCTACTCGGTGGCCTTGGCGCGGGGCCGCCAGCAGGCGGATACCGGCACCAAGATGATCCACCTCGGGCGCAACACGAGCAGCACGATCGTCTCGAAGGGGATTTCGGCGGGCCATGGGCAGAACAGTTACCGCGGGCTGGTCAAGATCAACAAGGCGGCGGACAACGCCCGCAATTACAGCCAATGCGACTCCTTGCTGATCGGGGACCAATGCGGAGCGCACACCTTCCCCTACATTGAGATCCGCAACCCCAGTGCCACCGTGGAGCATGAGGCCTCGACTTCCAAGATTGGAGAGGACCAGATCTTCTACTGTCGCCAGCGCGGTATCTCCGCGGAGGACGCGGTCGGCATGATCGTCAACGGCTTCTGCAAAGAGGTCTTCAGGGAATTGCCGATGGAATTTGCAGTCGAGGCGCAGAAGCTGCTTGGGGTCAGTCTCGAAGGCAGTGTTGGTTGACCCGGGCTCCCGTCTTTCATATTTAGTTGCAATAAGGATTAATACAAAATGCTGAGTATAAAAAATCTCCATGCCAAAGTGGCCTCCGAGCCGCGTGAAATCCTGCACGGAATCGATTTGGACATCCGGCCGGGCGAGGTGCACGCCATTATGGGGCCGAACGGTTCCGGCAAGAGCACTCTGGTTCAGGTCCTGGCCGGCAACGAGGTCTATGAAGTGACGGATGGTTCCGTTGCGTTTTTGGGCAAGGATCTGTTGGAGTTGGATCCCGAGGATCGCGCCTGTGAGGGGATTTTCGTGGCCTTTCAGTATCCGGTGGAGATCCCTGGAATCAGCAACGCCTATTTCCTGCGCGCGGCGCTCAATGCCAAACGCGCCTATCATGGCGAGCCCGAGTTGGACGCGATGGAGTTCCTGACTCAGGCACGGGCGAAGATGAAGGAGTTGGGCGTGACGCCGGAGATGTTGAATCGGCCGGTGAACGTCGGGTTTTCTGGGGGTGAGAAGAAGCGAAACGAGGTCTTTCAGATGTCGATGCTGGACCCGCGCCTCGCGATCTTGGACGAGACCGATTCCGGTCTGGACATTGACGCGCTGAAGACGGTGGCCGAGGGGGTGAACGCGTTGCGCGGAGGGGATCGCGGGATCCTGGTTGTCACTCATTACCAGCGGCTCTTGGACTACATCGTTCCGGATGTGGTGCACGTCTTGGTCAACGGCAAGATCGCCAGATCCGGAGGAAAGGAACTGGCCTTGGAGTTGGAAGAGCGCGGCTACGTCGATTACGGGATCAATCAGCCGGCAACGGTCTAATGGGGGCAGGAGGAATTTCAGGCATGAAGCAAGCGACGACGATCGATCTGTTAGAACGCAGGTGGGATGGCGCCTCCGCCCAGCGTGGGGCGGAAGCATCTTGGCTGTGTGGCCTCCGGGAGGAAGCGTGGGCGCAGTTCAACCAGGCGGGGATCCCGACCACTCGACACGAGAATTGGCGTGCGACCAACATTGCTCCGGTGTTTCGTCGTGATTATGAGACGGCTGCGATCGATGCCCTCCCGTGCGGTCGGGTCCATGAGGAACTTGCGCGCCTCGATCTCCTTGGCGGCACGACGGTGGTCTTCATCGACGGGCGTTTTGCTCCGGAGTGCTCCAGCAGCATGCCGGAGGGGATTGAGCTCCTCAGCGGTGCGAATGCCTTGGAGGCGGATGGTTTGGATCGCAAATTAGGTCAGACTGCGCTGGGGATCGGCTTCCCGTTTTCGGCCTTGAACAGCGCACTGTTTTCGGACCTCCTTTGGTTGCGGGTACGATCCGGAGTTGTGGCGACTGAGCCGGTGACGATTCTGCATGTGACGACGGCATCGGCCGACCTGGGTCGGTTCAGCCATCCACGGACCCTTCTGGAGATCGAATCGGGGGCCAAGGCAGCCATTGCGGAGTACTACCTGAGCCTTCATGACGATGATGCAGTGGAGTGCACCAACGCCGTCACGGAGGTCTTGCTCGGCAGGGCTGCAGAGCTTCAGCATCTGCGGTCGGTCTTGAGCGGCGGCTTTCATTTCGGGCGTCTCGCTGTGGATCAGGCCGCGGAGAGCAACTACAACAATGTGTCGTTGACGCTCTCGGGGAAACTGGTCCGCAACGATCTCTCCTGCGGTCTATACGGCGAGGGGGCCCATGGCGAACTCAACGGGTTGGTCATGGTGCGCGACGACCAGCTGGTGGACAACCACACATGGATCGAGCATGCACAGCCGGAGTGCACGAGTCACGAGTTGTACAAGGCGATCCTGGACGATCAGGCGCGCGTTGTGTTCAATGGGCGGATTCACGTGCATCCCGGCGCTCAGAAGACCGATGCGGTCCAGGCCAACCGCAATCTGTTGTTGAGTGGGGATGCGATTGTGAACACCAATCCACAGCTGGAGATTTATGCTGACGACGTCAAGTGCACGCACGGTGCGACGGTTGGTCAATTGGACGAACAGGCTCAATTCTATCTCCAGGCGCGGGGGCTGAGTCGTGACCAGGCTCGGGCCTTGCTTGTTTCCGCCTTTGCCAAGGAGGTCCTGGACCATCTGCCGATCAAGCGGCTTTCGGACTGGGCCTCGACGAAGGTGGATCAATGGCTGGCGCGATCCGCATCCGCAATCGAAAGGTGATGCATCAGGTACACGGCATGAACACTTCCCTCCCCAAAGTAGCTCCCAAGCCGCAATACGACCTTGCGCGGGTGCGCCAAGATTTCCCGATCCTCTCGTCGAAGGTCCGGGATCAACCCCTGGTTTATTTGGACAACGCCGCAACCACGCAGAAGCCGCAATCGATGCTGGACGCAGTGGCGCGCTACTATTCCGCGGAGAACTCCAACGTCCATCGGGGCGTCCATTATTTGAGCGTACTGGCGACCCAACGTTACGAGGATGCGAGGAAGACAGTCGCACGGTTTCTCGGAGCGGCCCCGCAGGAGTTGGTCTTTGTTCGTGGGGTGACGGAGGCGATCAACATGATCGCCCAATCGTTCGTGCGCCCACGGGTCGGCCCTGGCGACGAGATCTTGATATCGGAGATGGAGCACCACTCCAACATCGTGCCTTGGCAGATGATTCGGGAGCAAACGGGCGCGACCCTCAGGGTCGCACCGGTGAACGATCGGGGAGAGCTGCGGATGGACGCCTTCACGGAGCTGCTTTCGGAGCGAACCCGAATAGTCTCAGTGGTACACATCTCGAATGTGACCGGAACGGTCAATCCGGTCGCCGAGATCACCCGCCTGGCGCATGAGGTCGGTGCGCACGTCCTTCTGGACGGGGCTCAGGCAGCGGCCCACACCCCCGTGAATGTCAAGGAATTGGGCTGCGACTTCTACGTCTTCAGCGGGCATAAGACCTATGGGCCGACAGGGATTGGGGCGATTTACGCCCCCTTCGCACTCTGGGAGGAGATGCCGCCGTACCATGGTGGCGGGGACATGATTCGCCTGGTAACGTTCGAACGTACCACCTACAATGAGCCGCCCTACAAGTTTGAGGCCGGGACCCCCAACATCGCCGGGGCGATCGGGCTGGCTGCCGCATTGGAGTACGTGGAGGCGTTGGGGACTTTGCAGGTGATGCGCTATGAAGACGAGCTGACCTCCTACCTGCTTGATGGCCTGCGCTCGCTGCCAGGGATTCGAATCATCGGCGAGGCCGAACAGCGGGCTGGTGCGGTCTCTTTTGTCCTTGACAGCATCCACCCGCACGATGTCGGCACCTTACTGGATCAGGAGGGGATCGCTGTTCGGACCGGGCATCACTGTGCCCAGCCACTGATGAAGCGGTTCGGCGTGCCGGCCACCACCCGTGCCTCCATCGGGCTTTACAATACGGCTGAAGAGATTGATCGGCTGTTGGACGGGCTGACGAAGGTACAGGAGTTTTTCGGACATGAATGAAGCGCTTCGCGATCTCTACCAGGAAGTGATCATGGATCACAGCCGGAAACCCAGAAATTTCCGGATTCCCGAGCACACGAACCGGTCGGCGGAGGGGATGAATCCGCTCTGTGGGGATCACATATCGGTGCATCTGCATCTGAAGGAACACCACATTGACGAGATTGGATTTCAGGGGGCGGGGTGTGCGATCTGTACCGCTTCCGCCTCGCTGATGACGGAGACGGTGCGCGGGCTGGACGAGGCGGATGTGCAGATCTTGTTCGATAAGTTCCACGATCTGGTGACGGGGCATTCGGACCCGTTGGAGGCTGCGGAACAGGTCGGCAAGCTCGCGGTTTTTGCGGGGGTCTCCGAGTTCCCGATCCGGGTCAAGTGCGCGACTCTCGCCTGGCACACCCTTCGTGCCGCATTGGCCGGTCGGGAGGGGGCTGTCTCAACCGAATAGGCAACAGCAAAAGCTGCAATTTCCTATGCCATTAAAGGGAGACATGCGGAGGAACCAACCATGAAAGAAACACAATCCAGCCCGGTCGACCACGAGGTCGATCTTACTGCCGCCGTAACGGAGGCGGTGAAGACGGTCTACGACCCGGAAATCCCTGTGAACATATACGATCTTGGCTTGGTGTATGACATTCACGCCACGCCCGAGGGCGAGGTCACGATTCTGATGACCTTGACATCCCCGGCATGCCCGGTGGCGGGGACGCTGCCGGGTGAGGTTCAGGAGCGGGCTGAGTCCGTTCCCGGCGTCCATGCCGCCCATGTCGAGTTGGTCTGGGATCCGCCCTGGAACATGGACATGATGTCCGAGGCCGCCCGACTGCAGCTCGGGTTTTAGGTCGAGCCCGTCTGAAAAGGCGTGCTCCTTCAGGCGTCGCCTCCAGGCAATGGTTGCCGATCAGCCAGATCATTGTCGAAATCGAAATAGGTATCGGGTTCGGGATCGGGATCGATGGAATCGAGGAAATCGATTCCTGCTAGAGCCTGTCCGAAAAGGTAGCCGCATTCTCAACCTGACCTCCCCATCCGG
>ENA-UOOH01003240-UOOH01003240.1-fermentation-metagenome-genome-assembly--contig:-NODE-3240-length-12731-cov-3.754102_pt1 | contig 12731 bp, 18 predicted proteins | sample MGYA00245778_ERZ724025 | MGnify/ENA primary metagenome ERZ724025 (study PRJEB28704, sample SAMN03018313) | fermentation metagenome | biome: anthropogenic terrestrial biome; feature: soil; material... | reverse complement strand
ACTCGTAATGCGTAGGTCAGCGGTTCAATCCCGCTCGTCGGCTCCAGTATTTATGCGGGTTCCGGAGTTTTACCGGAGCCCGTTTTTTGTTTTGGGACAACAGTTAGGACAACAGTTCGCTTTAAAAGCCTGCATTTTAGCGGCTCTTTGCTTAGTGTATCATGCAGTTTATTCATGGCCTCGTTCTCTAATGCCGGCATAACATGGCTGTAAGTATTCATGGAAACACCGATGCTGCTGTGGCCGAGTATAGCCATTATCAGCCGCTGGCTCTCACCCAGTGCAAGCAGCAGAGAGGCGCAGGAATGCCGTAAATCGTGGAAACGTATCTTGGGAAGCTTAGCGGTCTTTAAAACGCTCCTGAGCGCGCGCAGGACGTTGTTGGCGTTGTATGACGTGCCGGCAGAGGTCAGGAACACAAGGTCATCATCTGCGGGCTTTACAGCCAGGCTATCGCGGCGACGTTGAAGCGCCTCTTTACAGAACTTTGGTAGAGGAAGAGTGCGCCGGCTGCGGCCTGTTTTTGTTTCTCCGATGACGCGTTCATTGCCGATGTTCTGTAGTGTCTGCACGACCTTGATGGTGCCGGATCGGAAATCCACATCACACCAGCGCAGGCCCAGGGCTTCGCCCAAGCGCAGCCCTACGCCAATACCAAGGCAGAAGAGTGCGTCCAGGCTATGGGTGCGTGCTGCCCTTATGAAGCGTCGTGATTGCCTCACATCAAGGTATGTGGTCTCTTTGAAGGGGATACGAGGCACGGTTACCATCTGAGCGACGTTACGGTCCAGCTTGCCCCGTTTAACGGCTTCTGCAAGGGCAGAGGAGAGGACGGCGCGGACATAGCGCACAGTTCCCGGAGCCTGGTCTATATTATTGAGCATGGTCTGGACCTGATCCGGTGTGACCTTATCGATCAGCAAATCGCCCAGTGCCGGCAGAATGTATATCTCAATTACGCCTTTATAGCGCTGTAGCGTCAATGGACGCAGCTTCTTTGATGCAATCTCACTGAACCAATAGTTTATATACTCCTGGAGCGTTTGTCCGGAGGAGGTGTCGTTGGCGTTGACGGCATCGAGGAGCTGGCGCAGGATCTCCTTAGCTGTATCACGATCCTTCTTGTCGCGGTCTTTACGGTATTTATATATACGGCGGCCGTCGAGTGTTGTTGCGGTGATTACCCATCGTTTCCTAGTGTCATCATAGGTCAGGCCGCCTTCGTTATTGTCTCTGCGTCTCATAGGTATCTTCTGTCCTTCGGTATACGTAGACGATCATTTTCAGGCGTATACTTTGTTTAGTCTTTCCTTAAGTGCTTCGGCTATCGTTTTATATGCAATAGTCTTCCTGCTGCCTCCAGTATGAGTCCGTCCTTCGCGATCAGTCCATTCTCCAAACCGAATAATATCTTCCCCGGAATACCGGCAAATCGATTTTATAACGGAAGGATCTGCTGATAACACTGATGCAATCTCTCTGATTGTGGGGTGGTCCGGGTTATCAATGGGATTCTCTTTCTTGCGGCCCACGATATCTATACACACATGATATGCAAACCAGGAAACGAGATCCTGCTCTTTTCCTTCTCTGCAGAGAGCATAAAAAATATTATTATAAATCCATTTTTTACCGGTGAATCTGGTAAATCTTGCTTCATGTTTTTTCGCGTAAGACCTTTCTATCTCCGATGAAGGTTCGTCTTTATCCTCATGGACAGATATCAGATCCGTTACTTCTTCCTTTATGGCGTCTTCCGGTATTTTAATGCGGAGATGCCTGGCGTAGGCAAGTTGACGTTCTGTAGGCGGATCATGAGGTATTTGAGTAATGCTATCAACTATTGTGCCGTCAGCATCAGCCAGAGCTCTAGCATGTTCTTCGTTCCATGCAGTGTAAACATGTTTACGCTTTCGCCCGGTGTCCCGGCCGGTACCTTGAATTTTAAAATATGATCTCAGATTATTTTCAGCTTTGCCTGTGTTCTCAGGCTCTGCAATATACTCGGGCGCTGGGTAATCTTCGGTTACAATTTGCATTCTCTCGATCAAGAAAGTTTTCTCCATATCAGATGCTAAATCCCGGGCATGGATTCTCCAGTGGTTAACTACTGTTGTAGGAATTAGTTGTCGTTTTGTTCCGGGCTGGCTGCCTCCGTAATATAGAACCGTGACTGCTTTACCCTTTTCGGCAGCAGTCTGCAGGTATGCCTCAATGGCTTCTTTATCGGTGGCGATTACATTGTCACCAGTGATACGGGGGATGCATGGCTCTTGTTCTACTCTTGCTCTCTTTTTGTTATTGAATGCTAATGATAGCGGTATAACTACGGCTGAAATCACTATAGCTATTACCTTACCGATGTTCCCGAGCTTAAAAAAGAGGATAAAGAAGGAGATGGAGCCTAAGCAAATGTGTATAAAAAGGATCTCGCCTCTAGTAAGTGTTTGTTGGAATCCTTTTTCAAACCATGTGCTAATGACATCTGGGTTTTTATTTCCAATTATGATGCAGATAAGAGAAAGGCCGAACATGATACCAAGGCAATCTACTATAAGGAATTCAAACATATCACTCTCCTAATGCTTCTTGGGTTTCCCGTTTATCTCAGAAGAGGGCCGCATCAACGCCCTATACATAACGCCTTTAATAACGCCCATGACGCCGATCTCCTTGCCGGAGATGTCCTGGTATTTAGGGTTGGCGGCTCGCAGAACGGTGACGCCGTCATATTTGTAATAGGTTTTAAGGGTTACTTCATCATCCACACTAGCAACGACGTGAGCGCCGTTGTAGGCTTCTGGGGTCTCTTTAACAACTACGACATCGCCATCGTTGTAATATGGTTCCATGGAGTCACCATGGACCGTTAATGCGTAATCAGCATCAGCGCTAGCAGGTATAGGCAACATCTCTTCGGCGTGCTGGATAGCTTCGTGCAGTTCGCCGGCATGGATCCGGCCGAGGATTGGTATGAGCTTGAACTTATCGAGAGGGATATAGCCGGGGTGTTTGGTGATGTCAAACTCTTTCTCGGCACACTCTTCGACCTTTTCCTCGATCTGATCTTCTTCCACCTCAATCTTTTTAAGCATATCCTTGATCTCTTCGAGGGTGGCCTTCTTTTCAAGTTCAGCTTGTGCTTTTTCATCGAAAGGTTTCTCGGATAGAAAATAGGTTATAGGTTTACGAAGTACTTCTGCTACTTTATGGAGGTCTTCTATGGATATTCTCCGTTTTGCATTTTCGAAGTTTGTTACAGACGGTGCAGAAAAACCGATAGCTTCGGCGAGATCAGCCTGGCTCAGTCCACGTTCTTCACGAGCTTGTCTGATTCTACTGCCTATTAATTTATACATACTATCGGTCATCGCAAACCCTACCTTACGCTAAGTAACTAACTATACTAAAATATTAACACATTTTGAAAAGATGTTTTAAAAATCATTTGACTTTTACATTTCAATTTGTTATTGTCTAAGTGTCGATTAAGCAATCGCTTATTTTTTTATCTATATAGTGCCAAATTGAAATGTGGGCGGTGTCTTACAGTAATGATTAAGAAAAAGACCAAGACCATGAAAGCAATAGAAGCTCGGTATGGCGGTAAGCCGATTGAGGAGCTTATCCGGCGCTACTACTACGAAGACGGTATGACCATGCAACAACTGGCAGACCTCTTTGAAGTGAACGTTGGAACGCTGTGTCTCTGGTTTATGCGCTTCGGACTGGAGGCACGACGCTGGACGCTACCGGCACAGGATAAGGAGGCATCCAATGCCTAAGGAGAGATTGCTCACCATCGAAGAAGCTGCAGAATTCTTCCAGACCAGTCCCAGCACTGTGCGTCGCCTGGTAAAGCATGGCCTTCCGTTTGTCCGGCTGATAAAGCAGCTACGTTTCCGGCAATACGATCTGGAGCAATGGGTAGCAGCAAACGTCCGGAGAGGCACCGCTCAGAGCATAAATCTATCCATCATCGATAAGACCAAAGTTCCCAGCGCATATATGACTGATAGCACTACGATGCTTCGGCCGCGGGCACCCAGGACAGCGGCTCGTAGATAGATTACTGAGAGAGGTGATCATTATGTCTTGTCAGGTAACAGCGGTGGAGAGAGAGTCACAGCATTGCCCGGGAACGGATACCAACATCGGGAGCAGGTATTGTGACACGGAGGGGGTATGCCCCTTTAACAATCGATGCCGGACCGAGAGGGAGCTGAAAACGATTGCCGCCTATCATGTGAGGCAGCGGATGGAGGTGATCCTATCATCCGGAGATGGCATCGATGGGTTCTCACTTCACGAAGCCCTGATGGTGGCGACGTCTTTGACGCAGCAGGAAACGGATGCCGGTTGGGAGAGATCCTTGGCAGCAGTTACCCATGCAGCACAGGCATTTGCAGCACATTGCGAGGAGTGCATTCACGCTTGTATCGGACGGCAGCTTGGAGATGCTCTGCGGCAGAGGAATAGTCTGGAGATGCATACGGTCCGGAGCGGTAACCTGGTGGTGTCATTTATTCGCTCTGAGACTATGCCTTCGCCGGATGTGCATCCTGCCGGTACGGGCCGGGTGACGTTGAGAGAGTTGGAGAAGTTCGAGCGTAATGTTCTGAATTCAGCCGATCTTCCGGAAGATCAACGGGTTATAGATATGGCTATCTCAAAGATCAACCGCCAGATCCGGCAGGCCAGTATATAAATCCAGGGGGGGAAGTTAACGTATGAAGATCACTGTTAATCCACGGAAGTTACGTGCTGCAGTATCACAGGCAAGGAGAGCTTTGCCCGTGTATCCTGATAAACCAGCCGATGAATGCATAGTGATACATGCCGGCTATGGCAGCGTGTCCGTATATGCCGAGGGAAAGCATTTTAGGACTGTTGTAAGGATACCTGATGCAGCGATCGAAGAAGAAGGTTTCGTAACCGTCACAGGTAAAAAGATGGATAATGTCCTGAAGGCGTTTGAAAAGACGGTCTCTATCTCAGGACCATGTGATACCGACAGCAACGCTAAGGAGATTATCCTATCCTCTGACGGGTGCGAATATGCTCTTCCGCATGTAGATATCGAGATGCAGCATGATTTCATGCCGGGGTTTGCAACTCCGGCCATTGGAGAGATCAACGCCGATATTATTTCACGTGTAATATATGCCGCTGCTTCTGATGAAGTAAAGAATATCGCTTTGCAGGGAATAAGGTTCTCAGGGGAGGCGATAGTAGCCACAAACGGGCAGCGCTTGGCATGCTATGATTTTCCTCTTTCCGTTCCTGTTGCATTTACCATTCATCGCAATGTGCTGACGGAGGTGTCGAGTTTAGGCCAGGCAACTATACGGGCTATCGTTGGTGATGATCCATTGAAGGAGGTTACCTTTACCTCCGGTAACATAGGCATAGCCTGTAATCCTATAGACCGTGGGTATCCAGATTATCAGAGGATCGCGCCGGCAGAAGGATTCAAACAGCATATTACAGTCAAACGGTGGCCTTTGTTACGTGCTCTCCTTGGCGCTGCTGCAATATGCGACCAGGATACGCGTGTAGTCCGCCTGACATTCTCCGATGAGGTTGTAATCTCCACTACGGATGTTGATTTTGGCAGGATGGTAGAGGCAATACCGCTTGTCACTCCTGTTAATGATCTACAAGAGGCCTTTTATTTCAACGTCAGTTACCTGACAGACATAATAAGCCACGTTAAATCCAAAGAAGTGGTTTTTCGTCTATGCGAACCTAATAAGGTTGCCATGCTCCGGGATGGAGATTATGGATACTGTTTCGTAATGCCAATTAGACAGCAGGAAGGGAGGTGATACGGATGGACACGATGACATTGCCAATGAGAGGGCGTCCTGAGAGCCAGCGATCGGCTGATATCCGGGAGAACATGGAGGTGCAGTCTACGTTGTTGGAGGAGATCGAGAGGCTGGGAGCCCTGAAAAAGTATTCCAGGCACAACCTGGAGATGGATCTGGCTGATAACGAGCCGCAGAGACTGGTAATTAAGTCTCTGGAAGATTACCTGGAGACAACTACGGATCCGGAGAATAGGCGTAACCTGGAGATCCATATAGCTAACTTAAAGAAAGCCTATGATGCAGATCTGCGTGATGACCAGCTCAAATATGATGCGGTCATGGCCATTGAGAGGGCACATAGGCAAGGGCTGCAGGAAGTGGAGGAGCTGCGGACCAGAAACCGGATACTGGAGAATAGGCCGGGAAAAGAAACGAGCCCCTGCCAGGCATAGCAAGGGGCTCAGAAACTCAACAGTCTTATTTTAGCACATCGAGGAGCTTGAGAACAACAGTCTTCCCGGGAGACCGGAGAAGTAGCACGGCTGCCGCTTTACCATAGTAGCGTAACTCTACCATCCCCAATGGTAAAACCCTGCTACTGGCGGCGGCCAACATGGGAGCAGAACGAATTGCAGCACACCCTTAAAGAGGACGGCTGAATGGCGGTGGAAACAGTCTTGGGTATGGTGATCGCCGCCCTGCTCCCTTACCACAACTAAGTTTGAGAGGAGTTACAGATATGAGAAGAGGGTCTACCTTTGATATTACTGCATGGAACAACGACCATCCTGTAGGCGAGGAGTGCGCCTATTTCCCGATACTCGGTATACATGAGGACGGGAAGCGTACGCTGTTGAAATCGGAAGCATTTATGGCCAGCAGTGGAGACCCCGTCGTTTTTGTGCAGGGGATCAGCGGTTATGTTTCCTGTAAACACCTGGTATTCAAGCCTCAATTGGAGGACCGTAATCCTACCTGGAACGATAAATTCGAACACAGGTGGTAAGAGGCCAACGTGGGAGCGGCGGTGTGGAAAGTCGCAGACACCGGGCACGGCCGAAAGACCCCTCCGTGCTGCTGTAGGCAAAGCCTGACTAGGGGTAGTAGGGCAGTTAATTGCAAGCCGGGGTAGCGTCCGGTCCGCTCCCTTACCCTACAAAACGAGAGGAGATATTATTATGCCGAAGAGAGAAGTTCAAGTCATAGAATGCAAGTCAATGACATTACTGCCGCCACACCCTGATGTATGTCAAGAGTGTGCAACAGACCATCATCCATCGATGCCTCACAACCAGCAGAGCCTGTATTACCAGATGAAGTTCCATATGGAGCATGGGCGCTGCCCTACGTGGAAAGATGCCATGGCTCACTGTAGCGATGAGATGAAGGCGTTGTGGATTCAGGGCTTACGAGAGAAGGGTGTTGAGATTGAGGAGGATTAATCTTTCCGCCCTGGAGCACAAGCGCTTGTTGGCTGCAGCGCGGGAGAGGGATGAGTATAAGCGGCTGTTGGAGGAGCAGGGTAAGGACCTGGATGAACTCCGCTTTCTGGAATGCCCTGAGTGTCACCGGCCGATGCCGGCAGATGGTAAGTGTCGAAGCTGTGAGAGCGACGTGGTGATCAAGCGCCTGAAGGTATGGATCAGGGTATACAAGGCAGCACTCTATGAGATGGCAGATGAGTTTGATAAAAACAGACGTCGGTGCTATGAGAGGATGTGCCGTAAGTATCGAGATGATTGCACTATCTGCACAGCCGCAAAGTTCATGACATCGGCCAAGGAGACGGTCGAGAAGCAACTCAAGCGAGGGGGACGGTGATTATAATGAGTGATCGAATGGCGGGGACTCTATTTTTTATCGGCGTTATGGTGGCCCTTTACGTGATTGGAACATTTGTTCCTGATCCTCCATGGATCAAGCCTGCAGGTAACACGGTAACGACGGTATGTGAGGCTGATAGATGATCGTTCATAAGCGGGTGATAGTTCCTGAATTTTGGTCTGATACTGATCTGATAGACGCCCTACCGTTACCTGGCAGGATGTTCTATTTGGGGATGATTCAGGCGGCAGAGGATTCCGGCTGCGTAGAGCATAATCCGATGGGGTTCAAGATTCATCTTTTCCCGGCAGATAATGACATTGCCGTGGCGGACATATCAGGATATATCGAGGCGCTGATAAACCTGGGCAAGATTATTCCCTACGAGGTAAGCGGCAAGAAGTTTTTCTTCCTGAAGAACTTCTTCAAGCATCAGCGGCTTCGAAGCCCGTCTGCACCTAAGGACGCCTTGCTGCCGCCGTGGATCAGATGGATTCCTCCTGCACCGAGTGAACCGGGTAAGCGTCCTGGTCCAGGACGGTATGAGCTTATTGTCATCGACGAATACAAGGAGTTTCTGCTGCATTTGGAACCGTATATACAGCTTACGGATACCGAAGGAAAACCGTATGCCAACCGTACGGTTACCGTACGAATATCGAACGGTGATGATACTGATACCGTAGGGTTACCGTACGAGAACCAAATAGAAAGAGAAGTAGAAGGGGAAGAAGAAAGGGAAGGGGAAGCAGGAACGGAATCTCTTGAACCGGAAGTTCTTCCCAGCAAGCCGCCCAAGAAGGCCAGGCTAACGCCTGTCCCGTCTTCCCCACAAGCAGAGCTGTTCGAATACTTTGTCGTTGGATGGCAGAGGCGTTACGAGACCGAGGACAGGCCTCCGGGAGGGGGGCAGGATTTCGTGCACCTGGCCAGACTGGTCAAGAACTACGGGATGGAGAAGTGCAAGGCATTGGTGGATGCCTACCTGGCCATCGATGACGATAAATTTTACGAAGGTCATGCACTGAACAAGCTTTATTCATCGGCAACGGTAACGAAGCTACTGGCGATTGTAAACGGGGGTGGGCAGAATGGAACGAATAAGCGGGGATCTGGAGCAGTTAAAAGCGGACTTGGCAGCTCGGGCAAGTATTCACCGCCGGCATCACGGGACGCTTTCGGGTTTACTGGAGAAGTTAAAAATTGGGGACGCTCAGATCCAGTGCCGGCAGTGCCTGAAAGCGGCACGTAGAGGAGCTGCCCTTACGGATCCGGAGATACTTCTGACGCTGGATGAGGAGCCTGGCCACGTCTTTCGGTACCCTTGTCACTTCAGCGACAGCCGAGAGTGCCCGTATAACCTGCATATGCTGACACGCAGTCTGTTGGCATCCGGCATACGGAAGCGATATCACCAGGTGGATCCTTCAAGGCTCCAGCTTAAAGAGACGATCGACGCCTATCTGGATGATCTGGATGCAAACCTCGAGAGGGGCAGCGGCCTGGTGATAGTTGGCCCTCCTGGCGTCGGCAAGACCTTCACGCTCAGTTATCTTTACCAGCGGCTCTGGTGGGGGCATAGGCAGCGGCTGCGGACCAAGTATGTTTTTTCGCCGACGCTCTTCCGGAAGATCCATGACAAGGACGATATCAGCGAATACGAAAAAGCGGATATGCTGCTGCTGGACGACTTCGGACGGGAATACCGGGCAGACTGGCTTTTCAGCCGGTTCGAGGAGCTGGTAGAGGCCAAGTATGCCAACATGCAGCCCATGATCATAACCGCCAATCTGACAGTAGAGCAGATGGAGGACAATACCATCGGCCGGATCATAGATCGCTGGAGAGAGGGCGGACGTCTGCTGCAGATCTCCGGTGAGAGCATGAGGAGGAGCTTGCAGGAGCACGGGCGAGGCTACGTATAGACGGTATTGAGAGTTTCGATTGCCGTGACCTCGTTGAGCATGTCGTAAAGCATCCGGTGACAACTGGCAAAGATCAGTTGCGCTGGTCTGCGGTAAAAGATATCTTTGCTCATGGCTCTGGCGTGTCTTCTAAAATCTGCCAGGGCTTAGGATATAACCCGGACGATATATTGCCCGGTCACGACAAGTGCGAATTTTGCCCTTTGATAGAGGAGTAAAGTATGGATAACTGGCATTGGGCAGTAACCGGCTTATCGATCGCAGGAGTTGTTTTAAATATCTACCAGAAGAGGATCTGCTTTGTTATCTGGCTGGTAACAAATGCTATATGGTGCATCATTGATTTCGGCCGTGGGCTCTATGCTCAGGCTGTTTTGTTTGCAGTATATCTGCTCTTGGCTATATGGGGATTATTGCGTTGGAGGTAGGTTTGTGAGGAAGGCATGCGACAACTGTTCCGGATGTGGTGGGTATGATAGGGCTCGATGTAAGGGCACTGCTATATGTCCCATCCCGTTAAAGGGAGACGATAAGCAGCCTACCGGGAAAGAGTGGGAAGAGTATTTGGATAATCAACGGGCAATAGCAACTGATATCTCAAGACTGCGACGGTTACAGCGTCGGAGAGAAGAATTCTTTGAAGCTGCCAGGCGAATGCTTGACAAGCCTAAGGGTAAGTGATATTTTGAAAACAAGTTAATACTTGACAAGCGTAAAATTAAAACAAGAAGTGTCTGAAGCCGTCCGGGGAAACCTCGGGCGGTTTTGTTTTGGTTGGATGAATGATACCTAAACCTAAAACATATCGCAGTAGAAAGAACATAGAGGCTGCTCGGCGTAACTACTGTGAACACTGCCAGAGGGTGAATACGACGTTTCATGTCCATCATATCCGTAGCCGAGGAGCTCGTGGGAGTGATGTAGAGGATAATCTCATAAACTTATGTTTTGAATGCCATGCAAAGGTGCATAACGGCCAGATTGGTAGGCTTGTTTTGGAGATGATCGTATGTCAAAGACAGCAACAATTTGTATTGAGCGCAAGCGACTCTCTGAGTTAGAAGCGCACCCACGGAACCCTCGTCGGCATCCGGATCCGGGAACATCGGAGTGGCAATCCCTGGCATTATCGCTCGAGCATGACTACTTTGACCCTATCGTCTGGAACCGCCGGAACGGCTTACTGGTATCTGGTCACTTACGGGTAAAGGTGTTGTTGGATCTAGGATATGAGGAAGCAGACGTTTCTGTGGTGGATTACGATGAGGAGACCCACCTGGCACGGCTGCTGGCCGCTAACAAGCTGCAGGGGCAGGATGATCGCGGTAGCTTGATTGACGTTCTGGAGGAGCTTCAGTCCGGTGGGCTGGACCTTGGCATTGCCGGATATACCGAAGGTGAGATCGAGGAGCTTCTGGGCATGCGGAATGAGCCGGAGGTCCAGGAGGATGGCTTTGATGCCGATGCGGAGGTTGCCGCCATCGAGGAGCCAGTAACGAAGCCTGGTGATCTATATATCCTGGGCAAGCATCTGTTGCTTTGTGGAGATGCTACAGATCCGGAGGATTACGCCAGGTTGATGCAGGGGCAACTGGCCAGGCTGATCTTCACCGATCCACCGTATAACGTGAACTACCGTAGTCCGGCCGGTCTGGATTACGATTCCGAGAAATACGGCGGCACAGGCGGCCAGATATTCAACGACAATCTATCTGACGATGACTGCCTGCAGTTCTATAGCCGGGTGCTATGGAATATGTATGAGCACAGCACGGACGATGTAACTATCTACTGGTGGTTTGCCAACAAGAATAACAGTTTAAACCGGCAGGCGTGGGAGAATAGCCGCTGGTATATGAGTCAGATTATCATCTGGCTGAAGGAGAATATGATCTTCAGCCGTGGTCAGGATTACCATCGCATGTATGAGCCATGCATGGTCGGCTGGAAAGATGGACATAAGCACTACCGTTCATCGACGATACGCAATCTGAAGGACGTCTTCAACCTGGATTATCCCTCGTTTGTGGAGCAGTTCGAAGAGCTGTTCGACGTCTGGTATCAGCATCGAGATAACACCGCGCAGTATATTCATCCGACGCAGAAACCGGTCCGCCTGGCGGAACGGGCGCTGCGCAAGAATTCCGAGAAGGGCGACATCGTCCTGGATGCCTTTGGCGGATCCGGCAGCACACTCATGGCCTGTGAGCAGATGGGAAGATCCTGCTATACGATAGAGCTTGATCCAAAGTATTGCGATGCCATAGTAAAACGTTGGGAGCAGTTTACAGGGAAGAAAGCAGTGATTGAGAGTGACGTCCCTTGCGGACCTGCTTCGTAATGAGATAGGCAAGGCCAGCCCCAAGGACCGGGAAGGACGCACCTGGGGCGAACTTGTAGTTCAAGCGACTATCCTGCTGGCAATGAAAGGCAATGCGACGGCTCTTAAAATACTATGGCACTATCTCTCCGATATAAACCCAGGAGAGAACGATGAGGACGGGGAAGACCTGTCCTCTTTTACTAACGATGAATTGCTGTCCATGCGGGAGATGTTGGATGTGGTAGATGGCGGACCTGAAGGAACAACTGGATCGGGAGATACAGAAGCGGGGGCTGAAACGGCCAGGGAGTGAGGCAGAGGCCGCGGGTCCTTCCGGGGCAAGCCGGCGGGCGGGTGCGGCGAGGCGCAAAATCTCTGCAGGCGTGGAAAGTTTTTCTGGTTCGCAGTTCGCACCTGGAGAAAAAAGCGGCCTGCCGGAAATCTCCGAAACGCCTGAATTGATCAGCCGTCGCGAGTTTGCCAAGCGTATGGATATCAGTGAAACTGCGGTTCGCAGGGCGATCGATTCTGGACGCATCGGTGTGACGCAGAATAAGGTGCGTTGGCCGGAGGCCCGGGACGCTTTTTTAATGACCAGGACGGCCCATAATAACAACCGCCTGGGCGAGTTGCCGGGGGAACGGCCTGAGGATCTGACTGACGAGGAAACGGCCCTGCGGCTGAAGCAGATGTTAGCCGGCAAGGACAACATCTGCGCCGAGTTTACCGAAGCGGATATGGCGTTGCCCTGGCCGATGCTCTTTTCCAAGTATCAGGCGCTGGAGAAGAAGGAGAAGGCCAAGCTGGCGGAACTGGAACGGCTGGAGCGTGAAGGGGAGCTGCACC
>ENA-UOOH01003237-UOOH01003237.1-fermentation-metagenome-genome-assembly--contig:-NODE-3237-length-12733-cov-5.607036_pt1 | contig 12733 bp, 9 predicted proteins | sample MGYA00245778_ERZ724025 | MGnify/ENA primary metagenome ERZ724025 (study PRJEB28704, sample SAMN03018313) | fermentation metagenome | biome: anthropogenic terrestrial biome; feature: soil; material... | reverse complement strand
TCAGTTGACCAAGGCAGTTGTTGAAAACGGCTCCGATGTAGGTCCCTTTTCCCCCTCCCATTCCCCCTCTGCGCCCTCTGCGATCTCTGCGGGATACCTCCCCATCCGGATCCGAAGACCTTTTCGAACGACCTCCAGCTATGGACGACCGCAAGCTCGGCCCAGAAACCTACACGTACACAGCGAAGCGGTACACGTTCACGTACACGGGGATGCGGCGAGTAGGAGTAGGAGGGTTGCCGACCAGTCAGATCATTGTCTGAACCGGGGTCGGGGTCGGGATCGGGATCGGAATCGATGCCTGTTCTGGTTGGCACCTTGCCCTCATGGACCTCTCAAACTTCGCTGCCAAGTGGTGTCAGCACCGCAACAATACGGTTGCGGTACCCGGTTCTGAATGGCCGAATCCCATCATGCGTCCCTTCGATACCGAGACCGATAGCGAGAGCCCGTCCGAAAGGGTTGCCGCTTTCTCAATCTGACCTCTTCAGCCGGATCCGGAGAGCCTCCCGCAGAGGGCGCGGTGGCGTTTTCGACCTGACCATGGGGGAGGGTAGGTTCCATGCTATGCGACCTCCCTTTTGGGAGGAATTTTTTAGATATACCGTTTCAGCAGACCAGGGTAGTTGCTGAACACTGCTCCGATGTAGCTGTATTTCCCCATCCCAATACCCCTCTGCGTCCTCTGCGTCCTCTGCGGGAATCCTCCCCATCCGGAACCGGAGATCTTGCGTAGTGGTCCAATGGGGTTTTTCGACCGGCTCAACCACCCAAGCTACTTTGCGACGGCATGTGAATAGGCCAGGCGCACAGTTTCGGCCATTTGCTCGGGGCTGAATTGAACCTGCGCCTGGCGCCGGGCTTCCTCACCGAGTTGAACACGGAGCCGGGCATCGTTCAGCAGGCGAACCATCGCCTCGGCCATGCGTTGCGGATTGCCAGGCGGCACGAGGAGTCCGCTCCTTTCATCCAGCACCGCCTCGGCAGTGCCGCCCACATCGGTTGCTACGATCGGAATTCCAGCCGTCATCGACTCGATCACGTGATTCGACAGAGGCTCCCACACAGAGCTTTGAACCGATAGATCCAGGGCGGTCAGCCAGCGGTAGACTTCCGTCTGGAAGCCCAGGAAATGGACGCGTTCCTGAAGCCCCAGGTCGTCTCTATGCGACAGTAGGGCCTCTCTCAACCCGCCCTCACCGCAGACGAGGAAATGGACACGTTCGTCGCGGATCGCAACCAGCGCCGCGGCATTGAGGAAATCGGCGATCCCCTTTTGCGGCTCCAATCGGCCAAAGACGCCGACCAGTGGGGTATCGCTGGAGAGTCCGAGCTCGGCCCGGACGCCGGCTCGGTCTGGTGACGCGATCCACGTATGCAGTTGCGGCCAAACGCTGTTGTAGAGAACGTGGATTTTTGACGCAGGAATTCCGCGGGCGATCAGCTCGTCGCGCTGGTGTTGGGAAGGGACCAGCAGGACGCGTGGAAAGCTCGAGAAAATGCGGTCTGCCCAGGGGCGGCGACTGAGGAATGCTTGGGGAATCGCCCGACTCATGGTGATCGCCTCGACCACTGGGACTCCGGCAAGCCGCCCACCGATGGAGCAGAATCGGGTTGCATGCAGGTGGATCAAGTCGATGCCTTCTCGGCGCAACAGCCTGGGCAGAACGAAGATCGGAAAGGTGAGCTTTCGAAGACCCGTCAAGGGGGGGACAACCAGGACCTGCTCGCCGGCGCTGCGTAATAATTGGGTGAACGAGCCTTCGCCGGGACAGAGGACCAGGGGCTCAAAGCGCTTGCGATCGAGGCCACGCAGGATCAGGGCGAGCTGTCGCTCTGAACCGGCGAGGTCCGCTGAACGTGAGATATAGAGGATACGGGTTGGCATGCGGCAGGGCAATCTGGGTGAGGCGCGGTGGCCGGGATATTAGGTTGAGCATAGCAGGGAAAACCGGGAAGAAAGAAGTAGGTAGTGAGGGGTGAGGAATTTCCACCGCGCCCTCTGTGGGATGGGGTAGGCAGGAAGGCGGGAGGGAAGGTGAAAGGTAAACAGGAAAGACGCGAAGACATGAAGGTTCGGAAGGAGAGGTTTCCTTGGGGGGGTGAGGTGATCCCTGCAATTGCCTAGGACCGCTGAAAACCGACCCCGATCTTGGTTCGCCATGGACCTTTTCGAACGAACGCTGATGAGAAAAGTCCTGCCACAGAGGTCACCGAGAACACAGAGGTGGGCGTTTTTTTCCATCTCAACGTATCCCGGCTGAAGTGGGGGTTATCTCGTCGATGGCGAAAAGAAGAATCTCTCTGTGAACTCTGTGGTCTCTGTGGCTAATTCCTCCGCAAAGGCGCGTTTCATCATGCGGCCTTTCGATACCGATACCGATTCCGATACCGACCCCGATCATGGACCTTTTCGAACGAACGCTGGTGAGAAAAGTCCTGCCACAGAGGTCACCGAGAACACAGAGGTGGGCGTTTTTTTTCCACCTCAACGTATCCCGGCTGAAGTAGGGGTTATCTCGTCGATGGCGAAAGGAAGAATCTCTCTGTGAACTCTGTGGTCTCTGTGGCTAAAGCCTCCGCAAAGGCGCGTTCCATCACGCGGCCTTTCGATACCGATACCGATTCCGATACCGACCCCGATCTTGGTTCGCCATTGACCTTTTCGAACGACCAGCAGGGCTACCCGCTAGGGCGAAGGCCCTATCAAATTGGTGGTTGGAATTGTGTTTGCGGTTCGAATACTTCAGGCTATGCCGCATGTCCAGAGGTTCCAGAGCGTATCGATCCAGGCCATTGCATGTCAGGCTTCATGCCCCTGGCTTCATTCAGACTCCGCACCCGTTGCGCAACGCGGTCCGGCGTGTGATTGGAGCCCCTAATTTCCTTCGACGCCTGCAGTTTCGGCCCACCTTGGAGTTATTGCGGCCCGTTTCCAATGGGCCGATTCGATTGCTTGAAATCGGTTGCGGTCAGGGCTGGATGTCGCTTGAGGCGGCCGGCGTTGGATTCGACACCGTTGGGATCGACCCCCAGGGACACCCGGGATGGCCGACTCTCCAGCATGGGAAGGTCCGGTTCCTTCGGGCGGACGGCACACAGTTGCCTTTTGCAGGCGGGGCCTTTGACCGGGTCTTGATGCTGAGCGTGGTTCAGATGCTCCCCGATCCCCTCGCCCTCTTGCGTGAGTGCGGCCGTGTCCTGGCCGATTCACCGGCGGCGCGGTTGATCTTTTCCGTACCCGGGCCTTACCCGCACCTTCTGGAGTCGATGCCGGCGGAAGAACTGCGCGAGCGAATGCGCAGCCTGTTTCGCACCCCCGGACGGATCTGGTATGATCGGGAAGAGCTCGAGGTGCTGTTGCAGCAGGGTAACTTTCGAATCGTTGAATGTCGGCAGAGTCCGGGTCCCACCGCGGCGGGGGTATGGCAACAGGCCTTGATTCAGGCATTGAAGGCTGGTCGGGAACCCTCTTTAAAGGCGCTTTTCTACCGGCATTATCCCCGCTTGTGGTGGGATCGTGGATCCGAATGTGGGGCTCACACACCCGGGTGGGGTGGGGAATGGCTGATTGCCGCGGAGCCTGTGAGATGAGCGAGAGATTGAAACCTATGCCGCACAAAGCTGCAGGCCCCCGACCGGGCGGCGGCGGCATTGCCGGCGATGCGTTACAACGTCTGCTGGTCGAGTGGTTGCGCAAGACACACGTTGAGAACTGCCATCGCTTCGCGAGGCGATTGGTGCGGCAGACGATCCATCGAACCTGTTCGCAGCGGTTCTTCCGCAGCAGTCTTCGGGCGTGTCATCAGGACAGGATCGTTTGGCCCAACGATGCGCTTGGCTGTTTTGTACTGTCGTTCGATTTGGATTGGCGAGAGGACAACAACTGTCTGCCCACGTTGCTGCAGCTGCTGAATACGCGCGGGCTGACCTCATCGATCGCCGCTATCGGCCGCTGGGTGGAGCAATATCCGGAAGCCTACCGGTCTGCTGTTGCCACGGCACACGAGGTCTTCAACCACACGTACAGCCACCCTGACAGCGAGGAACTGGGGCGCCCCGAGCGTTTCAACGAGATCGGCCTGGCCGATCGCATTGAGGAGATCGAGCGCGGGGATGAGGCGTTGCGCAGGGTCCTTGGGATTGAACCCAAGGGCTTTCGCGCACCGCATTTCAGTGCCTTGAACACCACGGATATCCTGCCCTGTCTGGTTAAGCTGGGCTACAGCTATTCGGCATCCACGATTGCGTTTCGCACCCCTGGTTACGGTCTGCCCCATCGTCCGGTGTCCGGCCTGTGGGAGTTTCCTGTGAGTGGAGCGCCCCGGGAGTTCTTTAGGTTGCTCGGGACCTATGATATTCGGCGTGCGCCGAAGCCGCTCTGGCGTGATGAATCCGATTTTCTGGTCGAATGGCGTGCGCTGCTGGAGGCTGTGGTGGAGTTTCGGGCATTCGGCTCCGCCTTTCTCGACCCGATGGACCTCTTTTTCGCAGACGGCGCCTTGGGCGTTGGCCTCCTCGACGCCCTTGAAGCCGCGCGTGACCGCGGACTCTGGGTGACGACCTATGGGGAGTTGGCAGAATGGCTGAACGGTCGCTATCCCGGCGCGGCCGAACCGTACCCCGTGAGCTGGAGGGCGCGGTGAACCAGTCTGAAGAATCACGCTCAACACTGATCTGGATCGCGGCGGAGCCTTGGGATACGACCAATTTTGCGCGGCCGCAACAGATCCCTCGGCTCCTGGCCCGCAGGGGCTGGTCGGTCGACTACGCAGTTCCTCAGCCCTCCTTGCTTCGGCGCATCCGTCGAAAGGGCCGAGAGGATTGGCGGGATCCCTGCCATGAACTAGAACCGGGGATTCGGGTGCACTACCTCTCGGCACCGTTTCCCGGCGGACATCGATCTCCGTTGGCACGACGACTCAACAGCATGACGGCCCGACGAGGCATGGCGCGGCTGCTGTCCCCACCGTCGACGCCTCTTCCGCTGATCGTTGTGAACAGTCCGGCCCTGCTGGAGTTCTGGCCGCCCGAGGCACCTGTCATCTACGATTGTCACGATGCGATCACGACCTTCGACTGGGCGACTGAGGCTTACTCCGCGATCGAACAACGCCTGTTCAGGGAGGCCCGTGCCACCGTCTTCAGCGCGCAACCGCTTATGGACCGATACGGCGCCCTATGTCGGCGCCCGGTTTTGATCCGCAACGGCTGCCACCCGGAGGATTTTTCGATCGAGAACCGGAATGCCGAGTTGCCTGAAGACCTGGCCCGAATCCCGGAACCGCGGGTGGGGTTTTATGGTCTCTTGGGTCCGTGGCTGGACTACGAACTCATCCGCACCGTTGCGGCACGGTTGCCCACGGTGCAGTGGGTGATGATCGGCCGCGCGGAGGTCCCGCCGGAAGTTTTACCCCAGGCGACGAACATCCACTATTTGGGGCGGAAACCATACGCGCGTTTGGTGGACTACCTGCGCGGGTTCCGGGTGAGCATCCTGCCATTTCTCAACAATCGCCTGACCGAGGCGGTCAACCCGGTCAAAGTATACGAATACCTTGCCGCCGGATGCCCGGTCGTGAGCACTCAGATGCCGGAGTTGGAGGAGCTGGGCAGAACCGGCCTGATCGAGGTGCGTGGGAACTCGGAATCCTTTGCAGGTGCGGTTGATACAATCATCCGCTCCACGCCGGAACCCGCGGCTGCAAGTCGCAGGATTGCATTTGCTCGGGAGCAGAGTTGGAGCCGGCGCGCTGACCAGTACGACGTCTTGATTCGGGAGGTCCTGGGTGGGGAGTGAAGCCTCAACGCACCAGCCGGTGCAATCGTTGATTCGCGCGGCCTTGCGTGGAGCGGGACTTCTGACCCTGGGTATGATCGTTGTTCGGTTGGCCGGGCTGATGCGTGGAGTGGTGGTGGCGGGGCGGTTTGGACTCGGAGACGATCTTGCGGCGTTTCTGCTGGGATTGGTCCTGGTAGGCCTCTGCAATTCACTTCTGGGCGATGCGCTGCGGGAGTGCTTTATCGCCCGCTATTGGACTGGGTTCAGTCAGGAGGCCTCGGAGGGACGGGGTGGGGATTTCTGGCCGATCGTCCTCCAGGGGTCAGCGGTCGGCGCGGGCGTCATGCTGCTGCTCTGGTTCGGCTACCCCTGGCTGATGGCATTTTTGGGACGCAACATGGCGCCGGAGACCGTAATGCTCGCCATCCAACTGGCCCGAGCATGCATCGGGGTGATCCTCCTGCAGCTCTGGGTCGGGTTCTTGGATGCGCTCCTGCAGGCCAATCACCGCTATGCTAGCTCCGGCATCACACCCGCCCTTGTTCCACTCTTCACGATCCTTGTCCTCTGGCTGATTCCGAGTCATGGGATATGGGCATTGGTTTGGGGATATTACCTTGGACTGCTCTTCCGCATCCTGATATTGGCGTTCGCCGCCCGGGATTTGATCCCACCTTTACGCGGGGCCTACCGGAATCTCCGCTCCCCCGGGCTCTGGAGCCTGTGGCGATTTCAGGCGGCGGCGGCCACGGTCGCGAGTCTGAACCTGGCCGTCGATCGGATGATGGGCGCCGGTCTCGGCGCGCAGAGCCTTGCGGCCCTCGATTTCGGAATGACGCTCTCCCATATCATCGAGCGTTTCTGCATGGTTTCTTTGATGACGGCGCTCCTACCGGGGATGTCAGATTCCTGGGGACGGGGTGAACGTGCGACGGTCAAGGCCGGTCTCCGACGGACGTCCGAAGCGTTCGCGTTGTTATTGCCGCCGATCTCGATAGCGATTGCGCTCTCAGCCCGGGAGATCATATCGATCCTATACCAGCGTGGGGGATTCACGCCGCAGGACACCCTGCGCACGGCCCCGATCCTGGCATTGTATGCGCTAGGATGGCTCCCCCTTGCATGGACCTATCTGGCGAGCCGCGGCTGTTTGGTGACCGGACGGATGAGGGTTCTATGGCCGGTGGCTGCTTATGAGCTCGTGGCCAACTTCGCACTGAACTCCCTCTTTATCCGGTGGTTCGGGGCTCCGGGGATCGCCGGCGCCACTTCACTGCTCTATGTCGGGTCGGCGATTTGGCTTGGGCGTTACCTCGTTGTTCGGACCGGTATGGATATTCTCGGCCCCGGACTCAAGCTCAGCTTGCGGATAGCGCCTGCGATGGTCGCACAGATCGTGGTGATGTGGGTGTTGGCTGAGGTTGTCTGGCCATGGCAGCCGGAGGATGTTTCGCTATGGATGCGAGGTATACGCCTCGGAGTGACCGCCGGCGCGGGCATGTTGCTCTTCCTGTTGCTGGCATGGTTCCCGGCCCGGCGGGAAATCAACTTCTGGCTGAAGGCGATAGGACTGGGCAGGTTGCCGTTGCGCAAGCGATGACCCGGAACCTGCCGGAAGGAGATCGGCCAGCATTCGGCGATGGAGCATGCGCAGAGACTCCAACAGTTCGTGATTGATCCGGTCGAGGGTTTGCTTGCGGTTTTCGTCCGGGAGCGGGGTGGGGTAGAGCATTTCCCCAAAGTAGACGGTGGTTCGAACTCGCTGCCCAAACCATGTACGCAGCTGGTACCCGTGGCGTCCGTTGGTGATGTAGACCGGCAGGATGGGTGCGCCACTGAGCGCTGCCAGATAGGCGGCGCCGGGGATGAGCGGCTCCTTGCGATAGGGCAGGGCGTTGGCGCCGATGCGGATGCCGCCCTCAGGAAAGACCAGGATTTGCTGTCCATCCCGCAAGCGCCGAGCGGCCTCACGCGCAGCGGTCGAATCGTTTCGGCTCCGATCGACGGGAATGGTCAGCATCAATTTCAGGAGGAATCGTCGTAGGGGGGTACAGAAGAGTTCGACCATGGCCAGGGAGTGCAGAGGCGTGCGTGCACAGGCCAAGGCGATGACGGGTTCCCAATGGCTGGAATGGTTGCATGCCCAGATGCAGGATACGTCCCGAGGTGGAGGCGTACCATGCATCTCGATCCTGAAACCGATGGCGACCAACCGTCGGCAGATCGGATCCACAAATCCGATCCTGAGGGCACGGCCAATCCGCAAAAACCTTCGCATCACCTGATTCCTTGCGCTTTGTTCCGAAATTCAACGAGGCAGCCGGAAGGCTATTCGGGCCGATTCAGGAGATCGAGCGGTCGAGTGCCGGGTTTATTTCTGAGCGCATGGATGACGGGTTGCAGCCGATCGAACTCGGAGATGCCGAGTACGAAGTTCTGGCCGCCGTAGTTGTGGAAGCCCTCGTTTTTTTCGATGCCGTTGTCATAGACATAGATGATGCGGTTGTAGTTGCCGAAAACCTTCGTGAAGACGGCCCACCAGGTCTCCATGGCTTCTGCGACGATGACACCGGTGGCATCATCGCGCACAACGAGTTTACGACGTGGCACGAATTCACGACCGAGTGCCCAACGGATGGGAAGGGTCAACCACTCGCCCGAGCCCCAGAACAGGCATTGGACGTCGTACTTCCGCCGATGGTAGTTGTTGATTTTGAAAACCCGTCCCCATTGAAAGATCCGGCGGAGCGTTCCCTTCTTGATCTCGTCCGCAGAGATGTAGGCCTCGGTCCCGCCGTCCATGTCGCCACCGTCCATGTCCATCTCGCCCGCGCGCTTCATGTATTTCATCGAACTCAGGATTCGATCGGGATAGCGGTCGCCAAGGATCGCCTTGGATCGGGCGTGCTCCTTTTCAAGGTCTTCCTCCATCACCACGTGGCGCACGATCGAGCTGCCCTCCGGCACGTAAATCACCCGGAGGAAGCGGCCACGATTGCCGACCAGGTCCATTCGCGACATCTGACGGTTGACCTCCTGCACACCGGTGCGGTTGTCGAGCTCGTTGATGTCGTTCACGGTCAGGGCGATCATGGCCCGCAGGACAAGGTCGACCTCATCGCGTTCGATCGGCGGCTTGGATTCGACAATTGCTTTGGTGCCCATCAATGCTTCGAGTTGCTGATTCCAATTGGCCTTTTCACTGCGCCACATCGAGAGCATCTCGCTGTTGACGGTCTGTTCCTGGGCGGCTGAAAGCTCGATACACCCCTTGATCACAGCCTGGATCTGGGTCGGTCCCAGGGTGACCTCGCCTCGCTTGTGGAGGCGTTCCTTCAGATTCTCGGCCATATAAAAGGTCGTCTTCTTCCGCACACCCGTGTCGGGGTCATAAAAAATAGAGGTGCCGGATCCCAGAATCCGATCATGCGGATCCACGCCCTCTGCGACCTTGGTCGTGAGGTCGATATCAAAGTCGCCCATTCGGCGAAGGAGCCGGTTAATCGACTTATCCAACAGCTTCTGGAGGAGCGGAAATCGCCCCAGCCGCCAGTTCAACCAAGAGACCTTTCGGCGTGGCATTGTGTGATAATTGAACTTCACAATGCGCAGGAGCGGTCCGCGCCGATGCTTGAAGCGGCTGAAGAGGAAGGGCACACCAATGGCACGCACGAGCAGGAATCCGATCGCGATGCGTGTCCCTAGCTGAACCGGGTTCCACATCTCGCCCGCTTGCGGGGTCGTCAACCAGGCGCCGACCTGTTGCCACCACTCAAGCGCATCGATTTGGGCAGGACGCAAGAAGATCCAGCCGTAGAAGAATTCGGAGAGGTTGCGATAGAGCCACGGGAACCAATGGGTGGAGCGGTGGAGTAAAAAGGTCGCGAGCGGGTACGCGATCCAGACACTGAGAAAGACCCGCAACACGCCGCCCATGAATCGGCGAAACGTGAGCTTCGGCTTTTCGCCATCGGAGACGACCGGGTGCTTTTTGTGTCCTTGTGTCTGACGGCCGATCTCGTCGAGCGCCTTGCGCATCAGGGCGATGTTGGCGCCGGACTCGGGTGCCCGGTGGTACGATTTTTCGAAGAAATGTTCGAGCACCTTTCCTTGGGCAAACCGATGCAGAAGGTTGTGCAGGGCAATGAGGATGAGGAGTCCGAGGACCGCCTCGATAAACCGGGTCGGCCCCAACCAGGAGAGGATCGGAACGACGTCGAGGGTTTGGTTCACCCAACGTTCCAGCGCCTGAAAGGCCGCTTTGACCCCCGGCAGGTAGCCCAGAAGGTTGGTGGCTGCATGGGCAATCATCCAACCGCCGACCAGGCAGCCGATATAACCAATGACAAGTTTGAGTTTGGGGATCAGGTAGTGGCGGATTTCAGTGAACATGATGTGCGCTCCTCGCCCAGTGTTGGTCCTCCCCGCGGCACCTGAAGGTGATCATTCAGGAAAAGACTATAACGCTGTCAACTTAGTTCATTCGCGGATGAAACCAAAAGGAAAAATGCCGGGCCGACCGTTCCGATCAAGCACGGATTCAACGGAATTGTCCAGGCCTCACTCCAGATCCTGAAACAGGGCGCTGGAGAGATACCGTTCTGCGGCATCCGGGAGAATGACGACGATCGTTTTACCGCTGAATTCCTCGTCTTGAGCCAGACGCACGGCCACAGCCATGGCTGCGCCGCAGGAGATTCCGCACAAGAGCCCCTCTTCACGGGCGAGCCTGCGAGCGAAATCAAAGGCATCCTCGTTGGAAACGGTTTCAACCCGGTCGATCAGGGAGAGATCGAGGACATCGGGAATGAACCCGGCCCCAATCCCTTGGATCTTATGCGGTCCCGGCTGCAACGGCTCGCCCCGCAGCGTCTGCGAGATGACCGGGCTGGTCACCGGTTCCACGGCCACAGTCAGCAACGTCGCCTGCCGGTCCTCTTTGAAATAGCGGCCGATACCGGTCAGTGTTCCGCCGGTTCCGACGCCCGATACCAAGACATCCACCTGTCCATCGGTATCCTCCCAAATTTCAGGGCCGGTCGTCGTTCGATGGATCTCGGGGTTGGCCGGGTTCTTGAACTGTTGCGGCATAAAATAGCGCTCAGGATCTTCCGCCACGATCGCTTCCGCACGCCGGACCGCGCCGGCCATTCCTTCCCCGGCTGGGGTCAGGACGAGGTGTGCACCAAGCGCCGCAAGCACTTTCCTTCGTTCCAGGCTCATGCTTTCCGGCATGCACAGGGTGATGGGGTAGTTGCGTGCCGCCGATACGAAGGCAAGGGCTATGCCGGTGTTGCCGCTGGTCGGCTCGACGATCTCCTTGCCCGGCCCCAGCAAGCCCTTGGACTCTGCGTCCCAGATCATGCCGGCACCGATGCGGCACTTGACCGAATAGGCGGGATTGCGGCCCTCGATCTTTGCGAGAATGGTGGCTTTGGCCTCCGGCCCCAGAATTCGGTTCATTTGGACGAGAGGTGTCTTCCCAATGGTTTGGGAATTGTCCGGGTAGATATTCGCCATTTGGGTCGTGCCTCCTTCAGGTGATCCGAGCCAGGCCTACGGATCACATCAACCATTTTCCATGCGGCGGACAGGGCGTGCTGTTCACCGACGGTCCCCCCCACGGTTGGGACTGGAGATCAGGATGGCGCAATCGGGGCAAAAAGCCATGAAAAACGACTCCTGAAATCGTCTTTTCTTGGCCGGGGGCGCGGGGTAGACATTTCGCGCATGCCCTGGCACCCCCTGGCAGCCTCCAAAGAAAGAAGGGCGAGCGCCCTTCTTTCTTTGGGGTGCTGTGCCACCCCTACCGGTTTCGGCAATGTGAGCGTGACCTGACCTGGTTGGGGATGGGCGCTTAGGGTCAACCGCGTGGAACGACGGTGAAGTCGATCACGAAAACCTCGTTGAAGATCGGGCCCAGCACCTTACCGAATGCGGCATGCGCGGGGTGGGGGAGGTATTCGTCGCGGCGGGTTTCATTCTCGAAGGTCACCACGAAGACATGATCCAGACCTTGGCTCAGGTCCGCAGGGCCGGCGTTCACTCCGGAGAGGAAGTCGCAAACCCCAGGGACTTTCATCGGCAGGCCTTTGAAGGCGTTGGCGGTGGCGGCAATCTGTTCGTCCTTCGCGTCCCACTTGTACTTGAAGAGGACCACGTGCTTGACCTGGCCGTCATACCAGGTGTGCTCCTTGTCGGAGACAACGTCAACGCAGATCCCGTCGTCGGTCAGGTCACGGATTTGGTTCTCCAATTCCGCATAGCGCCGGTCCCGCGCGAAAGCATCCAATGCGGCCTTGTTCTCGAAGGTGGCGATGAAGCAGTTCTGAAATCCGCGGCTGTGCGGCTCTGGACTGTTGTTTTTGCCCCATGAGACATCGACGACCCCCGGTACGTTCTCCGGTAGGGTCGCCAGCGTCTGACAAGCCTTCTCAATGGCATCGGCGTCAGCCCAACTATTCCATTTCACCGCGAGGATGCGGAAGACCGCACCGGGCTTTGCATGTCGGAAACCTTCTGGAACCCCAGGCTCCGCGGCGGACCCGAAAGCGGCCAGGGAACTGAGGACAGAGCAAACCAAGAGCATGGACAACGCTTGCTTCTTCATAACACTACTTTCGTATGGCATTCTTGTACGTTGGCGATTCGCAGAATTGGGTTTGCCGCGACCGTAGACCGCGGCCATGCCCATGTCGAAAGAGGGATGCCAGCTGGAGGTTCATCCCGTATCGAGGTGCACCCTCCGCCGCCCGGTTGGAGCCCTTTCTAGGCATTTTCGGGAGGCTTCACAAGCAAAAGCTGCGCTTCATGGCAGATTGCACTCCACGATCGGCACAGCGTCCGGCATGGGGCCGACCGAAAAAGGCGGCCGCTTTCCCAGTCAGGCTTTTCATTCCGGAGAGCCTCCCGCAGAGGGCGCGGTGGCGTTTTCGACCTGGCCATGGTGGT
>ENA-UOOH01003235-UOOH01003235.1-fermentation-metagenome-genome-assembly--contig:-NODE-3235-length-12741-cov-5.284487_pt1 | contig 12741 bp, 7 predicted proteins | sample MGYA00245778_ERZ724025 | MGnify/ENA primary metagenome ERZ724025 (study PRJEB28704, sample SAMN03018313) | fermentation metagenome | biome: anthropogenic terrestrial biome; feature: soil; material... | reverse complement strand
ATAGTTTTATATCTAATAGGTCCAAGATTCCAAAGGGTAAAAGGATCCTCCACCTGAAAAGCAAAGTTATACTTCTTTTGAAGCTTTGAAAGTTCCATTATATCTACACCAATATCCTCTCTCATTCTTTCCTCCATTAAACTGTCTATAATGGTTACACTACTTTCAATATAAGGTTTACTTTTTTTTATTTCTTCAATACCCTTCAATATTTCCTCATGAATATTATTGATAAGTGCCACCCTGTACTCAATAATATCCTTTTTCATCTTATCATTTCTCATCCAATAATATTTTGAACCTATATTAAAAGCAGAAAGAGGGTCCACTCCATATTTCTGCTTAAATCCCTCCCTAAAAGATTCATGCATAGGTGTAAACCTCATAGGCAAAATAAATCCTGCATTTGGAGTTTCAAAATAAATTTCCGCAATATCCACTCCATCAAAATTAAGAGCTTTAACTGATTTTTGCATTATTTTAATTACTTCCCTTAAACAGTTCTCATCCTCAAGTGCCATAAGCTTTCTCCAATCAATAGAAGCATCCCTTTCTAATGCAGTTTTTTCTCTCCACTTTGGATGCTCATCCCAAAACTTTTGACTTACCATAGGAAATTCAAACCATGCATAGACCTTTATTCCTTTTTTATGAAGCTCTTCAATAAGCTTTGAAAAATAATCATAATAATCTTCAATAGGATACCACATACTTATATTCGCCTGACTAAAGCCGCAGCTTTTCACCCTTTCCGCAACTTTTTCAGGACTTTCACTGTAATGATATCCTATATCCACATATACTGCTCCGCTATCTCTCTTTACATTGGGTTTTATTCCAAAATCATCTCTAACAGCTTCAAGTAAAAATGGAAAATAATCAAACCCAAAACCACTCTCTGGAGCTAAGTCTATAGCTGAAAAAATAAAACCGCCTTTATTAAATGGCGAATACACTATAAAAGGTTTTTCCTTATTGCTCACATAACCTAAGGTTTTAAACTTATTATCATTATTAAACCCAAAACCTTCAGCTTTGTTTTTAAATCTAATATTAATGCCAGGATGAGAAGCCCACCTATATCCGCTTATTTGAATCTTCTCCCCATAAAAATCCATCCCAAGCTTTTGGCTTAAGCTGCTTTTCCCAGAGGTTATAAGATGCCCTCCGTCTTTTGTCCAATTTATTATATAATCCTCACTCTCCTTATCTAATTTAAGAGCTTCCTCAAAAGGCACAACAAGCACTTTAACATCCCTATAGCTTTCTTTCAGCTTAATAAGTCCATCCTTAACCACAGTAAATCCTACACTTTTAAACATTGAGCCAATAGATTCATATTCACCTTCAGGCTCACTTAATATAAGGACCCCTGTCATTATTCCATTAAAATCATTATCAAAACTACAAGTTTCTTTAGCAGAATCAATATTTGTCACTTTTTTTTCTTTTAAATTGCAGTATATAAGTAAAGAAAAGATTATTACAGTAAGAGCAGCACATAAATAAGTATATTTTTTTTTCATTAAAATCACCCAAACTTTAAAATACTCTTTTCAATATTATTGCAATTTTTTACTATAAATAATCATCAAGCGTTAGGGACAGTTAAGAAGTAAATTGATATTTAAAAAACTGAGGGACGGTTAATGACTATTTTTTATATCATAAAATCATTAACCGTCCCTAAATGCCAAATGCCAAATGCCAAATGCACCAAATGCAAAAAGTTCTCAACTGTCCCTAAATGCTAAATGCCTAAATGCAGTGTAAAAAAAGCAGGGGCAAAATTATTGTCCCCACTTTTTACTTTTATGCTTAAATGTAATAATCATAGCTACCCCATCAAAGGCCCACTGAATAGAAGTTACAACCCATACATACTGAACTGGAAGCTTCCAAACATATATAACTAAATACATAAGAGGTATCCTAATTATCCAGCTTGATATAAGTGAAATTAAAAATGGAGTTTTAGTATCCCCCGCTCCTTTTAAGGCACCGCCAAGTACCATGGATACTCCCATAAATGGCTGTTCAATGGATGCAATCATAAGACAAGCTGTTCCAAGTTTTATTGTATCTGCTTCCTTAATAAAAATAGTTATAAGCTGTCTTGGAATAAGCAAAAAGAGTATTGAGCAAAAACACATTAAAAGTGTTCCATAAATCATTGAAATATAAGCATATTCTCTTGCATTTTTAAAATCTTTTGCTCCAATTCTCTGCCCAACAAGAGCTGTTGCAGCCACACCAAATCCCCAGCCCGGCATAAAGGAAACAGATTCAATAGTTGTAGTTATTTGATTTGCAGAAAAAGCAGTTTCTCCCATATGCATTATAAAGGATAATGTCACAAGTCTACTAATACTAAAAGCTCCCTCTTGAGATCCAGAAGGCACAGATAAATTAACTAGTTTTGATATATATTTCTTTTTAAATTCCTTCATAAAATCAAATTTTAACTTGAACTTCGAAAATTTAATATAATAAACTAAAAGAAAAATAAATCCAGCAAAATAAGATGTTGACGTTGCAATAGCAGAACCTACTATTCCAAATTCTTTAGCTCCTAATTTTCCAAAAATAAGTATGTCATCAAGAGCTATGGTAATTATGTTTATAATAACTGAAACTGCAAAAGGTATTACTGTATTTCCTGTTCCTCTAAGGCCAGCATTAAGCATATTGCAAAGCATATTAAAAAATGTGCCTACAGAAACAACTCTTAAAAATTTAGCCCCATAATATAGGACATCCCCTTTTGCTCCAAAAACTTTCAATATAGTATGCGGAAAAAATCCAAAAATGCAGGATATTATAAATGCAATTATTGTCCCTAATAAAAATCCCTGGCTTAAATAATTTTCAGCTTCATCTTTCTTGTTTGCTCCCATGCTGTTTGCAACTGTAGTTGTTATTCCTACACTTATTCCTACTGCAATGAAAATATTTACTGCTGTATAAACTATCTCTGAGCTAAATCCTACAGCTGAAACTGCAATTTTCCCCCCATAATTTCCAACAAACATAGTATCTATAACCCATACCATCATGTATAAAAACATTTCTCCAACGGCAGGAAATGCTATTTTAAGTACTTTATTTGATTTTGACAAGCAAATGCCCCCCTTTCCACTTTTTAGCATATCATGAAAGGGGGTATTTTTTCAACCAGTAGTTATAACATACCACGGCTGGCACTTGTTACAGCTTTACACAGCTTTGCATAACCTGGGACATTTAAGAACTCTTTGTTTAGACTTAGGGACGGTTAAGAACTATCTTTTATGTTCAAAAATCCTTAACCATCCCTTATAACCTTATAACTTATAAGTTCTTAACCGTATATATAATTCTAAATAGTTCTTAACCGTCACCATAATGTAATGTAACGTGCAAAAAATGCTCCCTCCCAAGCAAACAAGTTTTTATTATTTCACTTGTGTACCTAGAAGGGAGCATATCAAATCCAATAACCATCCCTATTTATAAATCGAAACTATGCTGATTTTAAGAACTTTTTACTTTTCCCATTCTTCTAATGTTTTAGTTAAAAGACTGATTACAGCCTCCACATCCTTCATATCTACAAGCTCCTCTGGAGTATGAACATATCTTGATGGGATTGAAATAGCCCCAGTTAAAACTCCCGTTTTTGAGACATGAATTTCAGATCCATCTGTAGCTCCGCCAACTAATATCTCATACTGGTGCTTTATTCCATACTTCTCTGCAGTTTCTTCTAAAAACTTTTTAATAAAGGGGTGGCATATCATTCCGCCGTCCTTTACCTTAATTGCAGCACCGTCCCCCATCTTAACAGCCATTGCATTGCAATTTGGGGTATCGCCTGTGTCTGTTACATCAATAACAACTGCCATATCCGGTTCTATTGCAAATGCAGATGTAGCTGCACCGCTTGTATATGTTTCCTCCTGAACTGTAAAAGTAAAATAAACGTCTGACTTGTTATCTTTTAACCTCTTTGCTGCCTCAATTAAAATGTAACATCCTATTCTGTCATCTAAAGCTCCAGAGTAAACCCTGTCTCCTACCAACTTAAAAAAGGATTTAAATACTGCGAAGTCCCCAATTCTAACTTTGCTTTCTGCCTCTTCCTTTGAGCATGCTCCAATATCAATATAAAGATCTTTAAGCTTTAAGTCCTTAATTTCTTTTTTATCCTCTTTAGAAACTATCCCAGTTACTCCATTTTTAAATCTCACTATATGATATAAAATAGCATGAGGGTCTACCCAGCCTACATTTGTAAACCTTAAATATCCTTCTTTTTCAATGTAGCTTACCATAACTCCAATTTGATCCATATGGGCGGAGGTCATTATTTTTTTGCTTGTCTTTCCTTTTTTAAGGGCAATTATGTTCCCAAGCCTATCCCTTTTTATTTCATCCACATAAGGTTTGATTTCATCAATTATTATGTCTGCCACTTCATCCTCATAACCTGAAGGTCCAAAAGCAGCTGTAAGCTTATTTAGAAGCTCCATTAAAATTCCCCCTTCTCAATATTTTTTAGTACCAGCTTTATTAGTTTAAGCGTATTTTCAAAATCTTTCTTTTTAATCATAGATATAGGTGAGTGAATATATCTTGTTGGTACAGAAATTGTGCATGTTAAACAGCCTTCCCTAGCCCTGCTGATTCTCCCAGCATCATTTCCGCCAACAATTCCTCTTCTAAATTGATAAGGTATTTTATTTTCCTCTGCTGTATTTATTATCATTTTCAAAAGCTTCCCGCTTGCCGAAGAAGTTCTGTCCATAAGAGATATTGCAGGACCATCTCCTAATGTTGTTACAAAATCCTTTTCATCCTTTGCAATATCTGCACAGGTTGTCCCCTCAATAGCTATTGCCACATCCGGCTTTATTCTATATGCAGCAACCCCTGCTCCACGGGATCCTACTTCCTCTTGAGCTGTAAAAGCCCCATATAAATCAAAATCATAATCATCTTTTAATAATTTTGTTAAAAGAAAGCATCCTATCCTGTCATCAAGCGCCTTTGCTTTTATTGTTTCGCCAAGGTCTATATATTCACTTTCAAAAGCTGCAAAATCTCCAAGTTTTACATACTTTTCTGCCTCTTCCTTTGAAGTAGCGCCAATATCTATAAAAAGATCCTTTTTAGGAATAGGCTTTCCCCTTTCTTCTCTGTCTTGAAGATGAATAGGTTTTACACCTATAACCCCTAATAAATTATTTTTTACAAATACTACTCTTTTTGAAACAAGGATTCTTGGGTCAATCCCTCCAACAGTTCCGAACTTGATCCTTCCATCCTTGCAAATGGATGTAACAATAAATCCAACTTCGTCCATATGAGCAGCTATCATAACCCTTTTCCCGCTGCCCTTCTTATGAACCATTAAATTTCCCATACTGTCAACAACTATATCCCCGAAGTTTTGAACCTTTGACTTTATAACATCTCTTATGTTTCCTTCGCATCCAGAAGGTGATAGTGCATCTGTATATTCTTTTAGCACATCATAGTTCATAAGAATCACCATCCTTTATTTCAGATATAAACTGCGCTAGAAGCTTCCCTGCAGTTTTTACATCCCTGTAATCTATAACTTCAGTTGAAGTGTGCATATATTTAAGAGGTAAAGAAATTAAAAGCGTAGGAACACCTTCCCTTTGTATTTGCATTTCCCAAGCATCTGTCCCAGTTGCTCCAGGAGATACACTTATAGAATGAGGAATATTATTTTCCTTTGCAACTTCAATAAGCTTTTCAGTAAGCTTAGGATGAAGATTAGGGCCTACATAAATCGGAATACCCTTTCCGCAATCTCCATCTACATCATCATCATCTAAATATGTATCTCCAAAAGTGACATCAACGGCAATTCCAATTTGAGGATTGATTTTGTAGGTGCTTGTACTTACTCCTCCACATCCTGTTTCCTCCATTACAGAGGATACAAAATATACATCAGCATAATGGTTCATTTTTTGAAGTTCCCTTGCGCATTCATAAAGAATGGCAATTCCTGATCTATCATCTAAAGCCTTTCCTGTCATAAAATTCCCTAAAAGATTTTTTGCTTCTCTTTTAATAGTGATAAAATCTCCTATGGTTATCAGCTTTAAAACTTCATCTTTATCAAGCCCTGTATCTATAACCATATCCTCAATTTTAACAGCTTTTTTCATATCATCACTGCTTAAAACATGAGGAGGCTTGGCTCCAATGACACCATATACATCCTTTTTACCATGAATTATAACTTCCTGAGCTGGTAATGTTTTAGGATCTATTCCTGCAACCTCATTAAAATGTATAAAACCTCTTTCGTCAATTCCAGTAACTAAAAGTCCTACTTCATCAGCATGGGCTGCAATCATTATCTTAAACTTTCCATCAGAGCTTCCCTTTTTATGTGCAATAAAATCTCCAAGATTGCCCTCATCTATGTCATCTACGTAATCTTTAAATGCATCACTTAATGTATTCTTTAAAAGATACTCACTGCCTGATACTGCATTTAAATTGCTTAATTTAAAAAGCAGTTCTTTCCCATCCATAAAATCCCTCCTTCGTAACAACTTTATATAATTTAATTATATCACAAATAGCAGTGAAAGTGCCGCCACCCGGTATGCGGCAAGCTTAAATGTTGTCTAAAAATAGTTGTTAACTGTCCACAGGTTGTCTATAATAAACTTAAGTATATAATTTATAGGAAGGTGTGCATATGAAAACTTTAATTAAAAATGCTAATGTAATAACCCCATATGAAATACAAGAAAATTCCAATGTTTTAATACAGGATGGAAAAATTGAAGGTATTTTTTCAAATACTAAAGCATTTGATGAAAAAAATATCAATGTGATTGATGCTAAAGGAAAGTTTTTAGCTCCTGGTTTCATAGATGTCCATAATCACGGAAATAATGGGCATGATGCTATGGAAGGAACATTTGAAGCCATTGATTCTATAGCAAGATTTCATATTAAAAATGGAGTTACAGGATTTTTGGCAACCACTATGACTGCTTCTATTCCTAAAACTAAAGCTGCAGCATCCTGCGCTTCTGACTATATGGAAAAATATAATGATAACTACTCTTATCCAAAGGCTCAAGTTCTTGGCATTTATTTTGAAGGGCCATATTTTTCAATGGAGAAAAAAGGTGCCCAGCCAGCAGAGTATATTAAAAACCCAACACCTGAAGAAATTGATGAGCTTATTGAAGCTTCAAAAGGAAATGCAAAAGTAATTGCAATTGCACCAGAGCTAAATGGAGCAGTTGAATCTATAAGGCACATAAGGTCTAAAGGAATCACTGTATCTGCAGGTCATTCCAATGCTACTTATGATGAAACTATGCTTGGAATTGAAAATGGAGTAACAGAAGCTACTCATTTATATAATGGTATGAGAAGCTTTACGCACAGAGATCCGGGAATAGTAGGTGCAGTTTTAACTGATGAAAGAATCCGCTGTGAAATGATTTGTGATGGAATTCATCTTCACAAGGCTGCTGTTAAAATGGCAATTAAGCTAAAAGGGAAGGATGGAATAATATTAATTTCTGATGCAATGATGGCTGCAGGTCTTAAGGATGGCAAATATGCACTTGGGGGACAAGATGTTTATGTTAAGGGCGGTGCAGCAAGACTTAAAGACGGAACCTTGGCCGGCTCAACTTTAACTCTTAACAGAGCTGTTTATAACATGATTCATCTTTATGGAGTACCACTTAAAGATGCAGTAAGGATGGCCTCCTTAAATCCCGCAAAAAATATTGGAATAGATGACCAAAAAGGAAGCATAGAGATAGGAAAAGATGCAGATCTTATTTTATTCGATAAAGATATCCAAGTTTCCTGTGCCATTGTAAATGGGAACATACTTTTTAATAAATAAACAAATATCAAAAATACAAAAATAGGGACAGATAAGAGCTCTTTTAAATCAGCTTAAATTTTACTGCTTGTACTAAACGAGCTGAAGGACAATATTTCTTATATGTCCCCTTTTTTTGCCTAAAAATAGAAATAGATATCAGAGATATTAGGGACAGTTAAGTACTTTTTTAAATCAACTAAAACTCTATCTACCCTGCATACTGCTTGTGCTAAATATTCAAAGGTGAAACAATCCTTAAACGTCCCCCATATAGGTCAAGGTAAAACGATTCTCAAACGTCCTCCCTAGGCTTGTACTAAATAAGTCGAAGAGCAAAAGTTCTTAACTGTCCCTTGGCTTGTCCGGTTTTTTGATTAATAAAAGTTCTTAACTGTCCCCTGGGCTCGTCTAGTTTTCGAGGGGGGTTATACATACAAATGATAAAAATTGAAATACTAAATTAAAAGAATAATTAGTTATCTCCCATCACTTAATTTAATTTTTTCCAAAAAAATTATAAGATTTAGCCTTAAAGGTTGATTTTAGCCTTTTATTTATAGCTATTTTAATTTATAATGGTATAGAAGATTTTCAAGTCTGAGTACTCACTCTAGGAGCATCTTAGACTATTTTAAACTATACTAATATCATAATGAGTATTTCTAAGATGAAGGGAGATGATGATATGGACACAGACCCAGGTAGTAATCCTCACGCGTGCTTAAAACTTAATATGACCTTAAAGGGAGGAGAGATTCATGAACACAATTATAAAACCAGTATCAAAACGAAAGCTCAGTACTGTGGACTTTATAATTTTTTGTGCCATAGCATCACTACTTTATCTTATTTTAAATAAGGGAAACGGTACCAACGTAGAGGTAACGGGAGCAAAAATTTCTACAGATTTAAACAACCTACCCTATTATGCCCTGCTTTCAACTTTAAGAATGGCTGCTGCTTATGCACTATCCTTTATATTCACTCTTATTTATGGCTCTATTGCAGCTCATAATGATAAAGCAGCAAAAGTAATGATCCCACTTCTTGACATCCTTCAATCCATCCCTGTCCTTTCATTTTTACCTGCAGTTGTAATAGGACTTATTTCTATTTTCCCAAACAGCAATGTGGGCTTAGAACTTGCGTCAATAATTCTTATTTTTACAGGACAGGTTTGGAACATGACTTTCAGCTTTTACTACTCTATAAAAGGTGTTCCAAAGGATTTAATTGAAGCGGCACATATATTTCAGCTAAACAAATGGGAGCAGTTTAAAACTGTTGAACTTCCCAGTGCAGCTATTGGACTTGTTTGGAATAGCATGATGTCTTGGGCTGGTGGGTGGTTCTTCCTTATGGCTTGTGAAATGTTTACAATGGAAGGCAAGGACTTCAGACTAAAAGGGCTTGGCTCTTTCTTGCAAACTGCTGCTAATGAAGGAAATACAAAAGCACTATGGTGGGGTATTATAACTCTTGTTTTAGTTATAGTGCTTATGGATAGAATAATATGGAGACCTATTATTTCTTGGTCGGAAAAGTTCAAAATCGAAAGTACAGGTACTGGAGAAGAACATAAATCCTATTTTTTAATGTTTTTAAGAAGGTCTCTTATAATTCAATTTTTAGAAGAAAAGGTTATACACCCAGTTATTAAATTTTTAGGTATATTAATTGATAAAATAGCTCTTTTCTTCTTAAAGAGAAGTGAAAATCGTAATAAAAAAACCAGCAAAATAATAGGCGTTGCAGTTAAAACTTTTTTCTTAATTATTCTTGTTTATTATGGATTTAATGCTTTAAAACTTGTATTAAAAGTTTCAAATAAAGATTTAAAGAGAATACCACTATCAGTTTTTTATTCATTTTTGAGAGTAACTGTTGCTCAGGTTATTTCCTTAGCTTGGACTCTTCCTGTAGGAGTTGCTATTGGAATGAATAAAAAGGCTGCAAAAATTTTTCAGCCAATAATTCAAGTTATTGCTTCAATCCCGGCTACAGCACTTTTCCCTGTTATTTTGTCTGTAATTATTAAAAAATCAGGAGGTCTTGGATTTGCTTCTGTACTTTTAATGCTTATGGGAACACAGTGGTATTTGCTTTTCAATATAATTGCAGGTGCCATGGCAATTCCAGAGGACCTTATAAATGCTGCAGATATTTTAGGATTAAAGGGATTAAAACGATGGAAAGTCCTTATTCTTCCATCTATATTTCCTTACCTCCTTACTGGAATGATAACTGCCACTGGAGGATGCTGGAATGCCAGCATAGTATCTGAATATGTTCATTTTTCAGGAAAAACAGTAAAAACCATAGGCCTTGGTGCACTTATTTCAGAGGCCACAGAAACAGGAAATTACCCACTGCTTCTTCTTTCAACTATTATAATGTGTCTTGTGGTTGTTGGAATTAATAACTCCTTATGGAAGAGGCTTTACAGAATTTCTGAAGAAAAGTTCAGACTTGATATATAGTTAGGGGGGGATATTATGAGCAATGAATTCATTAAAATAAAAAATTTGTCACAGAGTTTTGAAGGAACAGATGTGCCAATACTTGAAAATATAAATCTTACTATAAATGAAGGAGAGTTTGTGGCTATTCTTGGGCCTTCAGGCTCAGGTAAATCCACACTTTTAAGGCTTATAACCGGGCTTATACAGCCAACTGATGGTGAAATTTTATTTGAAGGTGAAAAGGTTGATGCTGTAAACCCTTATGCATCAGTGGTTTTTCAAAACTTTGCCCTTTATCCTTGGCTTTCAGTAGTTGAAAATGTCGAGCTTGGGCTTAAGGCAAGAGGCTTCCCAAATGATTACAGCAGAGAAAAGGCTGTTGAATTAATTGACCTTATAGGACTTGATGGCTTTGAAGATGCATATCCAAAGGAATTATCCGGAGGCATGAAGCAAAGAGTTGGATTTGCAAGAGCTCTTGCAGTTCAGCCAAAACTTTTATGCATGGATGAACCTTTTTCAGCCCTTGATTTTTTAACTGCAGAAAACCTTAGGACTGAGCTTATTGAGCTTTGGACTGATAAGAAAATGCCAATTAAAAGCATAATACTTGTAACTCATGGTATTGAAGAAGCTGTATTGATGGCAGATAGAATTGTTATATTAAGCAAAAAACCTGCATCTATTATTGCAGATATTAAAGTAAACCTTCCTTACCCAAGGAATAGAAAATCTCAAGAGTTTGAAAAAATTGTTGATAATATTTATAAAGTGTTTACAAGAGGAAAAGCTGAAGACAAAGATAAAGATGATGAAAAAGAAATAAAAAATGAAGAAATAAAAATAGACGAAGATGAGAGCTTCAAAAAACCAGTTTTAATACCCAATGCCTTTATTGGAGTTATGTCAGGCCTTTTAGAGCTTATATATGATAACAATGGCTGGATGGATATATACCAGCTTGGACGTGATCTTATGATGGAACTTGACGCTCTGCTGCCAAATATTGAAGGCATTGAGCTTTTAAAATTTGCAGAGGTAAAAGAGGGGGATATTTTCATTACAGACTTAGGTAAGAAATTTGTTGAGGGAGATACGGATGAAAGTAAAGAGATATTTAGGAATCAAATATTAGATTTATCCACGTTCAAAGTAATATTAAATGTACTCAACAATAAGAAAAATAAGACTATGAAGCGTGAATTCTTTGAAGAGCTTTTAATGCACTATTTTTCAGAATACGATTCTGCACAGCTTATGGATATAGTAATTGATTGGGGAAGATATGCAGAAATATTCAACTATGACTATGATACCGAAGAACTTTACATTGAAACTGAAGAAGAATAAGAAAGTCTTTGCCTGCACATTTTGAGCAGGCAAAGGCTTTTTTTTTACAGGCTCCATAAATACTATCAAAATAGCAAAGAAAAGTTTAAAATAAAGCTCCCTTTTACTAATAAATGCTTCCCTTTATGGCCCTGTGCCTATCCCGTCTATTTTCCATCCGCTCTTTTCTGATTCCTTTCTAAGCAATATAAATCTGGGCTGAACTCCATCACTGACAGTAATTGGTTTATCAAATTTATAGTCTGTTTCTACCTCATATTCGAGAACATTTCCTGGATTACCCGTGTTTTCCATCCTTTTAACACTAATAAGCTTTGCACTTTTTATATTGCCATATCCATCATAAAAAGCATCTTTTTCGTTTTTATTGTATAAATATCTGTTATCCATGTTAGAAGACAAATAGGAGCATAAGTTTTTCATTGTGAGGCATGAAAAAATCATATCTCTATCATGCTTATTAACTGCATTGAAATATTCTTTTATAACTTCTTCAGGCTTCATTTTAGAAATTTTAATTTCTGTCCTGTCTTCGTAATTTATAAAGCTTTGAACCCATTTATCAAAGCTTTTTCCCGTAACTTGTTCCAAATTTTTTCTGTTAAGGGAACAGGCAAAACAATCATGTCTTCCAGCATCTATATATGCACCTGCAATACTTCCTTTATCTCTTATGACTATTCCTCTTGCTTCTTTTCGAGGCTTTAAAAATTCAGGAAGGGGTTCTCTTAATCTATATATTTCTGCAGTAACTGTTTTCCCAAGACAATCCTTAAAATCAAAACCAATATCCTTTGAAAGCTCATTGTTATAAGCCCAATAAATTTTAACAGGATATTCTCCTGCACTATGCATAAAACTTTGAGGCAACTTTACCTCCATAGTATTAATCATAAAATCTACTGTCCAGCCATATTTTTTAAACAAAGCAAAAACGTCATTTTTTATATCTAAATTTACATTTTTAAACTCTTTTATACTGTCTATATATCGGATAATATCATAGTCAACTTCTACAACTTTGTTTCCCACAGCTGCAATACC
>ENA-UOOH01003234-UOOH01003234.1-fermentation-metagenome-genome-assembly--contig:-NODE-3234-length-12741-cov-21.416522_pt1 | contig 12741 bp, 11 predicted proteins | sample MGYA00245778_ERZ724025 | MGnify/ENA primary metagenome ERZ724025 (study PRJEB28704, sample SAMN03018313) | fermentation metagenome | biome: anthropogenic terrestrial biome; feature: soil... | reverse complement strand
ATCTCCTAAACGATTATATAAATGATTATGTAAACAATAAATTAGTAATTGATTCAGAGTTTTTTGTTTCAAACGCAACAGCCTGCTACCAATCTGGATATTCGCTCAAAGATCTATTTGATATCGAATTTGATCTAGTTGTATCAGGTGGTTATATGAGTGAGTCATTTTATGTAGAGCTAGTCAACAAAATTCTTGATGATTTAAGTAGTGAAATGGATTTAAAAGGAGTGCATTCGGTTTATTATGCTGATGGAAATATCTATAAATACACATTTGATAAAAAACAATTCGATTGAATTTTCTGTGTATATATGGTCACCCTACCACGCATCTCCAGGGACTGTGATAGGGCTTTTATAAATAGTGTTGTTCGTTCAAAACAGGTTTATGTGCAATATGAGTTTGGAGGTAATTCATGAGAAAATATATACTTCATTTTATAGTTCTGTTATTAGCTTCCATTAGCATCTGGATAGACCATTGCAAGTAAACCAACCATTTTTATCTAATCAAAATTTTCATCAAATATAATAAAAAGTGATATTTAAAAACACTTAAAAGGTGTTTTTTCTTGTATAAAAGGGTTAAAATTCTTTTTATACATGAAAAAGGACTGTTTGTGCAAAACCTCTTGACAAAATAATATATTTTCCATAGTATAGCAGTGAAGGTCTGCTAATAATTTCTATATTTGAGAAACACATGTGTGCTGCAAAAGGTTAAGTCAGAAAAAGGAAATGTGCATTTAAAATAAAGCTGAATACCGGAGAAAAGGCATTAAAGAATGTGAATTATGTATTTTTTCAAGCATTACCGGGTGTAACATTTTGTATATATTATATGTCTTACTTAAGTGAGGGGTCAAAAATATGATTTCTAACTTCACAAATGACAAGATAAATGAACTCTACGAGTACTCCATAGAGGTATTATTTGAAGAATACTATACTATGGCTTACAAAAAAGCACTTTTTATGCTTTCCAACGAGGAGTATGCCAAGGATGCGGTACAGGAGGCATTTATTAGGGCATTTCTTAATATGAACGAATTGAAGAATAAAAGTAAATTCAAGGCATGGATTTGTACTATAATTAAGAATGTATGCATTGATATGCTCCGTCAAACAAAAAGGCTAAAGGCTAAAAATGAATCTATATATGACGAAGATGGTAATTTAAAAAATCTAATTGAACTACAAGATTTTGATGTTCCGGACGCAATATGTGAAAATGCGGAGATAAGAAAGGAAATAAAGGAATGTATTGATGAGCTGGATAGCGATTCGCAGCAAGTAATAAATCTCCGGTTTTTTGATGATTATACCTATGAGCAGATTGCTGAACATATGAATATAAACATAAATACTGTAAAAGTGAAACTTTATAGAGCAAAAAAAAGATTGGCAGATAAGTTGAAAAATATTTTTGAGCTATAACAAATTACATATTATGCTTTATTATAGGGCAAGATGATTTTACATAACTATTGTTTGACTAAGCAATTCGCAAATTTAAAATTTTCTTATTCGCTGATATTCTTATTATAACTGTAGTAAGAACTTACTATGTTGTTATTAAAATAACGGAAGAAATTGCTTAGACCCGTTTTTTGCGAAGCAAAATAACGTACTCTAATTTATGTTCTTGCGTAGCAAGCTATATTTTCAACACACCTAGGTTGCATGGGCGAGCAGCAAACGAAGTTTGCGACCAGCCATTTCAACGAGGTGGAAGATTTTGACCCACCACCTGTTGTGTGAGATAGGTACTCGCCACCTATAGAGGGGGACATCTTAGCCTCGTTATAAAAAATAAATTTATATTCTTTTCGAAATGCTGTAACAAAACCCATATCTAAACTGTCTTATATAACAGAAGGAAATTTTAATGCCCTTAACAGAAAGGAGGACAAGCCATGCTGCATATTAGAGCACCGGATAAACAAAGAAGGCTCTCATAATATCCGCAACAAATCTTAGACCTTCGAATCTTTGAATTAAAGGGATATTCAAGAGCCACATCTATTATACAGTTATGTATGACTCAACACAATAGAATGCTTTATGAAATCTACCTTTACTTCTTACAATGTTATTAATGGCTCATACATTCCTGTGAGAATTCACCCTATGTCTACACTCAACATTTTAGCAATCAGCAATCGTTGCAGAATTATAACTACGATGCTATGGCAATTAGCTGAAATTAAATCAAAATTAGAAAGTGAGGGAATTATATGACTATTTCTAAGAGAAAAGGTCTTATTTGTTTTATCGCAGCCATTATTTTCACTCTCAGCGTACCATTAACTGCTCTTGCTGACGATATTACTTGGTGCCCGGGTTGTGGCAGGTATACACTTGATATTTACTACAATCCTGCACCTTCATGCACAACCAATGGAGTATTAGAGCATAATTGCGGTTATTGTTCATATCTTTATCTTGAAGCTATCCCAGCGTTTGGTCATAGCCCGAATATTCCAAATGCAACCTGTACTGAAGACAAAAAATGCACAACCTGTGGCTATTTATATGAATCTAAATTAGGACATAATTTTGGATGGAATGATCTATATAAATACTATGAATGCATTAGATGCGGAGCTATAACTTATGAATTATAGCAATTAATAGTCTTAATGATCTTGTGCCCATAATCTGGGCACAAGATCATTAATTATGCAACAATATTTTATAAAGGGGTAAATTATTATGAAATCATGTAAAAAACAATATACGCTTTTAATGTTAGCTTTGCTGCTTTTTCTGTCCTCATGCAGCGGCTCTGTTGAAAATGTCGATAATACACATACATCTTCTAATGAAAGTAACTATATTGACATTTCTTTTATAAATGACATAGAACGCGCCCAGATTGACGTTGCTGAAAACGGGGACTTTTATTTAACGGATGAGTATAGAATTTACATACTCGACAGTGAAGGAAATGAAAAAAAGCAAATAGTGAATGATAAGCAACGCCATTACAAAATATTGACATCGCACGACGGCGGATTTTTTGCTTATGGTTATGGGAGTCAACTTGAAGAGTATAACACTGACGGCACTTTGATTAAGAAATATAATTTAGCAATCGGAGCAGTAAGTATTGAAAAAATGTTATATATGGATGAAAAGCTTTATATTACGTATTATATTGACGAGAATGAACGAGATAAAAAATACCTAGCTGAATACAATCTGAAGGATGGGAATTTTAAAAAAATTGATGTAGGGCTTGTTCAAAATTTTGTCGAATACGAAGAAAATAAGCTGCTTATTGTTCTGAAGCATGATTGCTGCAGAGGGCATATGCTGACTTACAATATCAACAATGGCGAAAAAAGCGATGAGCTCCACATTCCTGAATTGTACAATTCCTGGTATTATCATTATAACAGCGGCAAAGACCGCTTATATCTTATTGATCAAGGAACTATAAACGTTGCTTCCCTTAAAGAAAAGAAAATAGTTGAAACATACTCATCCTCTGAAATCCCCAAAAGCAATACTGCATTTTTCAAAAATAATATGTCGTACTATATCGACAAAGTGCAAAAAAGAATTGTTTCATTGGATTTAAATGGTCTAAGCAGATCAAAAAGCATTACTGTCTTATGTCATAATGATGCGCCTGAATCATACTTCGAGCGTTTAGCTTACGAATTTGGTGTAGAAAATAACAACACAGTGGTCGAGTTTGTCAATATCAGTACAAAAGAGTATACAACAAAATTAAATTCAATGCTGATGTCAGGCGACAGCAGCTTTGACATATATCTACTTACATCTTATATTGATATACCGTCTTATTACATCAAAAAAGGAGTATATGAGGATTTACGAAGCTATCCTGTAGTTTCTGAGAAATTCGATGACATGTTTGAAGGTATTGAAAAACTGTGCTCGTATAACGGAGCTTTATTTGGAGTACCAGTGGGGATACATAACAGCGATACAGTGTATCAGCTCAATATTGAAATGCTTGAAGAGTTTAAGCTGGAAATGCCCGCATATGACTGGACCTGGAGCGATTTTGAAAAATACGCAGGGGATATAACCGCAGATGGAACAAATTTTATGATGCAGGAGAGCAAGTTTAGTTTTTGGTATGATATATATTCAGTCTCTAATTGTATTAAGATGGATTTAACAAAGGAAGCTTTCAACTATACAAAGGCGGATATTAGAAATGAACTGAATTTTGTAGATAAGATATATGAGAAAGGTATTATTCTGAATAAGGAAAGAAGTTTTGAAAAGCAAGAAAACCTATTGCTTAATTTTGCATATGTACCCCAAAATGACGGTAGTTTAGACAACTGCAAAATAATACCCGCTCCTGTTTTTGATGATAAACGAATATATCCGTTTAGGGTGAAATATTTCTGCATGAATAATGCTTCCAAAAACAAACAGCTTGCAGCTGAGTTTCTTGGTAAATGCATATCAAAAGAAGCTCAATCAGACAATTTGATTATACAAATACCAATCTTATATAAAGATAAAGCAATTTATGAAAATAGCATTTACAAGAACTTCATAACTGATGATTGGAACTACAACGTCTACAGCTATATGCTGAAAAATTCTTATAGAAATGAGACATTCAAAACTTACATAAACATTAATGATTATGTATTAGAATATTTCGAAGGCAGGATTTCCTCTGATGAGGCTGCTGAAGCAGTTTATAACAAAATGAAGCAAATTGTGGAGGAGTAATCGTTGCAGATGAAAGGAATATCATCTTACCAAGCTTGTATTTCCTTACAGCAGATGTTAAAATATTGGTATGATTGTTGATTAACACCAGAAAACATGCGTACTGACTGAATTTAAACAGATAATATAATTGCTCACAGTAAGTCGTGAAACGGCTTATTTCTGCAGGTTTGTATGCAGGTAGTTGCGGCTTGCTGCAACCTGGTGCAATAACAATGTGGTTATCCAACCTTCTTTCGAAGACTGATGGTATTTAAGATATCTTAAATACCATCAGAAAGTCACTTTGTGACTTTCTGGGTGATAATCATAATAGAAAAAAGGAGAAAATACCTGATGAAAACGAAGATGAAATGCTTTACCCTTCTTATTTTAGCCTTGATGCTTCTTTTGACTTCATGCGACAACACGGCTGAAAATGTCGATAACACTACATCACCTACCATTGAAAGCAGTTATATTGATATCTCTTTCATAAAAGATATCGGACGGGCTCAGATTGCCGTTGCTGAAAACGGGGATATTTATTTGACCGATGAGAATAGAATATACATACTCGATAGCAAAGGAAATAAAAAAAAGCTAATCGAAACCGATAAGCACCGCCCTTACAAATTATTGACGGTTTACGATGGCAGCTTGTTTGTCTGTAACCATAGGAATGAACTTGAAGAATACAATGTTGACGGTGCTATGGTAAAGAAATATGATTTATTACCAAAGAATCATATTATTGAAAAAATGCTATATATGGATGGGAAACTTTTTATAATGTATTACATTTACGATTATGAAAGAGATAAAGACAATAATGAAAGAGACAAAAAATACCTAGGTGAATATAATCTGGAGGATGGGAATTTTAAAAAAATTGATATAGGGCTTGTCCAAAATTTTGTCGAATACAAAGAAAGCACGCTGCTTATTTTTCTAAAGCAGGATTGCTGCAGTGGACACATGCTGACTTACAATATAAACAATGGTGAGAAAAGCGATGAACTCCACATTTCTAATTTGCCTTATTCCCTGTATCCCTATTTTAGCAGTAGCAAAGACTGCCTATATCTAATTTCACAGGGAAATATATATGTTGCTTCTTTAAAGGAAAAGAAAATAATTGAAACATACACATCAAGTATAATTCCAAAAATCTATACAGCATTTTATAGAAATAACATTTCTTATTTTATCGACAAGGAACAAAAAAGAATTGTTTCATTGGATTTAAACGGCTTACGCAGTTTAAAAAACTTTACTATCTTATGTCACGATTATGTGCCTGAAGTTTACTTCAATAGTGTAGCTTATGAGTTTGGTGTAGAAAATAACAACACAGTGGTAGAGTTTGTAAATATCAGTTCACAAGAGTATACAACAAAATTAAATTCAATGCTGATGTCAGGCGACAACAGCTTTGACATATATCTGCTTTCAACTTATAATGATATACCGTCTTATTATATTAAAAAGGGAGTCTATGAGGATTTACAAAACTATCCTGTAGTCTCTAAGAAATTCGATGATATGTTTGAAGGTATTTAAAAATTATGCTCGCATAACGGTGCTTTATTCGGGATACCAGTAGGGATATATAACACTGAAACGGTATACCAACTCAACACTGATATGCTTGAAAAGCTTAAGCTGAAAATGCCCGCATATGACTGGACATGGAACGATTTTGAAAGATATGCTGATGATGTAACCGCAGATGGCATAAATTTTATGATGCAACAAGGCAAATACATTTCTTTTGTTTACAATATATTTGGTGTTTCAAACTGTATAAAGATGGATCTGGCAAAGGAATCTTTTAATTATACGAAAGCGGACATCAAAAATGAACTGGAATTCGTAGATAAGATATATGAGAAAGGGTATATTTTAAATGAAAGCAAAAGTTATGAGAAGCAAGAAAACCTATTACTCAACTGTGCATATATACCCGCAAATAACGGTAGTATGGACAACATCAAGATCATACCAACTCCTGTCTTTGATAATAAACGAATATATCCTTTTACTGTGAGCTTTTTTTGCATGAACAAGGCTTCCAAAAACAAACAACTTGTAGCGGAGTTTCTTGGCAAATGCATATCTAAAGAAGCACAGGCAGTAGATTTGATAACGCAGATGCCAATTTTATATAAGGATAAAGCCATTTATGAAGAAAGCGTTTACAAGAATTTCATAACCAATGATTGGAACTACAATGTTTACAGCTACATGTTGAAAAATTCCTATAGAAATGAGACTTATATGATTTCCGAAAATATTAGAGACTATGTATTTGAATATTTCGAAGGCAGGATATCATCTGATGAGGCTGCTGAGGTAATTTATAACAAGATGAAGCAAATTGTGGAGGAATAGAACATGTGTAAAATAGTTGCATTACTACTGTTTTTTACATTCAGCTCCAGAACCATTCATTATCTTATGCTCCCAAAAGTAGTGGCAACGAAAACCGTGTGGGGTAGCATGATTGATGAATATGCAAAACATCATGACCACAAATTTTTAACTATCCACCTTAAACCTCTATTCCCTTAATTAGGGCTACGTCCCATTACGTGTGGTATTGTTTTTTCATAAAGTGTGCATTTTTATGTATAAACGTGTAAAAAAACTTTTTATACATGAAAAAGAGCCGTTTACGCAAAACCTCTTGACCACATACTATATTTTGTATAATATATATGTATAATCATGGTAATTGCTGTTAAAAAAAGATCCGTATGTTAATGTACCTTATAAAAGCCACAGAATTCGCATAACTCCCGTGAATATATTAGAAATACAATCAGAAAGCTTCAGTCGGGATGCTGCACTATATTCATGGCATGAATAAAAACAGTAAATGGATATACATGAGGTCTGGCAGTATGATTTTTGTTATGCGTTTTGAAACTCAATGGAGTAAGTGCATCAAGGTTAAGGTGTTCTTCTAAAATAGAAAAGGAATTTTGGTTTGTCGTTTTCAAAGTATTCGAGGCAGTCTGCGTAAACATCACCCAGCTATAGCTGTTTCGATTTTATCATAGCATATAGCTCCTTACTTTTTTATGATTATGTTGTTTTACAACTACATTATACCTTGGAAAGTTGAGGAGTTGTATAAATATAAAACCTCAGGATGCTTAATTTTAGCGGTTTATGGGGTTTAGCAATTAACTAAATAAGAGAGAGGAGGGAGATGAATGCTACATATTAGAGCACCGGATAAACAAAGAAGGCTCTCATAATATCCGCAACAAATCTTAGACCTTCGAATCTTTGAATTAAAGGGATATTCAAGAGCCACATCTATTATACAGTTATGTATGACTCAACACAATAGAATGCTTTATGAAATCTACCTTTACTTCTTACAATGTTATTAATGGCTCATACATTCCTGTGAGAATTCACCCTATGTCTACACTCAACATTTTAGCAATCACCAATCGTTGCAGAATTATAGCAAAGGTGCTTTGGCAACTAATCCTAATTAAGAGTACAATAGAAAGCGAGGGAATTACATGAATATTTTTAAGAAGAAAGGTCTTATTTGCTTTATCGCAGCCATTATTATCACTCTCAGCATACCATTAACTGCTCTTGCTGACGGGTTTACTGTTTGTCCAGAATGCGGCTCGTATTCATATGAATACTGGTACAATCCTGAACCTACATGTTATAATAATGGTGTAATCGAATATTATTGCTACTTTTGTTTTCATACTGATCTAGAGGCTGTTCCGGCGTTAGGCCATGATTGGAACATTCCAGCAGCAACATGTGAGGATAGCAAATACTGTACCCGCTGTGATTATGTATATGAATCTGCATTAGGACATCTTTGGGTAGAGAACGATATATATGGATACGATGAATGTCTTAGGTGCGGAGCTATACGTTTTTAGCATTTAACAAGGTTATTGTTCTTGTGCCCGTAATCTGGGCACAAGAACAACGATTATGCAATAATATTTTATAAAGGCGGTAAATTATTATGAAATTCTGTAAAAAACATTATATTTTTTTAATATCAGCTATTATGTTTCTTTTAGCTTCATGCAGCGGCTCTGCTGAAATTGTCGATAACACACATTCATCCGCCAATGAAAGCAATTATATTGACATCTCATTCATAAAAGATATCGAACGAGCTCAGATTGCAGTTGGTGAAAATGGGGATATTTATTTGACCGATGAGATAAGGATATACATACTCGACAGCAAAGGAAATAAAAAAAAGCAAATCGAAAGTGAAAAGGGCCGCCATTACAAATTATTGACAACCCATGATGACGGATTTTTTGCTTATGGTCATGGGAGTCAACTTGAAGAGTATAACACTGACGGCGCTTTGATAAAGAAACATAATTTGGCAGTCGATGCACAAAGCATTGAGAAAATGCTATATATGGACGGAAAGCTTTTTATATTGTACCACATTGGCGATAATGAAAATGACAAATATCTGGCTGAATATAATCTGGAGGATGGGAATTTTAAAAAAATTGATGTAGAGCTTGTTAAAAATTTTGTCGAATACAAGGAAAACACGCTGCTTATTTTCCTTAAGCAGGATTGCTGTAGCGGACACATGCTGACTTACAATATAAAAAACGGCGAAAAAAGTGAGGAACTACACATTCCTGAATTTTCTGGTACCAGATATTCCTATTATGACAGCAGCAAAGACCGCTTATATCTTATTTCTCAAGGAACCATATATATTGCTTCCGTAGATGAGAAAAAGATGATTGAAACATATACATCCGGCATACTTCCAAAAAGCTATACTGCATGTTATAGAAATAACATATCGTACTTTATCGACAAGAATCAAAAAATAATTGTTTCATTGGATTTAAATAGTCTGAACAATTCAAAAAACATTACTATCTTATGTCACGATTATGTACCTGAATCTTACTTTAGCAGAGTAGCTTATGAATTTGGTGTTGAAAATAACAACACGACGGTAAAATTTATAAATATAAGTACAGAAGAGTATACGACAAAATTAAATTCTATGTTGATGTCAGGCGACAACAGCTTTGACATATATCTGCTTTCAACTTTAACTGATATACCATCTTATTATATTAAAAAAGGAGTCTACGAGGATTTACATAGCTATCCTGTAGTTTCCCAGAAGTTTGATGATATGTTTGAAGGCATTGAAAAGTTATGCTCGTATAACGGAGATTTATTTGGGATACCAGTAGGAATACACAACAGTGACACAGTATATCAACTCAATATTGAAATGCTTAAAGATCTTAATCTGGAAATGCCAGCATATGATTGGGTCTGGAGCGATTTTGAAAAATATGCTGAGAATATAGCTGCCAAAGGTACATATTTTATGATACAGCAAGGTAAATACGGTACCTGGAACTTCAATATGTTTTCTGTATCTAATTGTATTAAGTTGGATATGATAAAGGAAACTTTTAGTTACACGAAAGAAGATATTAAAAATGAACTGTTGTTTATAGATAGAATATATGAAAAAGGTTTTATTCTAAATGAAGGCAGAAGTTTCAAAAAGAAGGAGAACATATTGCTTAATTGTGCTTATATGCCAATTAACGACAGAAGTTTAGACAATAGCAAAATCATACCCACTCCTGTTTTTAATGATAAACGATCATATCCTTTTATGGTGAACTATTTCTGTATGAACAAGGCATCCAAAAACAAACAGCTCACATCGGAATTTCTTGGTAAATGTATATCAAGAGAAGTTCAGGCAGCAGATTTGATAACGCAGATGCCAATTTTATATAGGGATAAATCCATTTATAAAGAGAGCGTTTACAGAAATTTTATAACTGATGAGTGGAACTACAATGTCTATAGCTACATGTTGAAAAATTCTTATAGAAATGAGACTTATACAATCGACAAAAACATTGCAGAATATATAAGGAATTATTTCGAAGGAGGAATTTCATCTGACGAAGCTGTAGAGGCTGTTTATAACAAGATGAAGCAAATTGTGGAAGAATAGACGTGACACGTGTAAAAGAGTTGTAAAACTAAAGAATGATATTTATACTCATTATAAATTAGAGGCGGTAATCTTTCTAAGATGTTGAAACAACACACGCTGTATTAAGCTTGTGTTGCCGTATACTTTGCTAATAGCAGCTTGTAAATCCTTACAGTAAATGTTAAAATACTGGTATCGCTGTTGATTAGTGCCAGAGAGTATATATCTTAATACTGCTTAAACAGACAATATAAAAAAGGAGAAGAAAACAAATGAAAACGAAATTGAAATGCTTTAGCTTTTTTATGTTAGCTTTGATGCTTCTCTTAACCTCATGCGACGGTTCTGTTGAAAATGTCAATAACACACATACATCCGCCAGTGAAAGCAGTTATATTGATGTTTCTTTTATAAATGATTTCGAACGAGCTCAAATTGCCGTTGCCGAAAACGGGGATTTTTATTTAACGGATGAGTATAGAATTTACATGCTTGACAGTAAAGGAAATGAAAAAAAGCAAATAGTGAACGATAAGCAACGCCATTACAAATTATTAACAGCTTATGATAACGGATTTTTTGCTTATGGCTATGGGAGTGTACTCGAAGAGTATAACACTGATGGTGCTTTGGTAAAGAATCATAATTTAGCAATCAAAGCACAAACCATTGAAAAAATACTATATATGGATGGAAAGCTTTTTATAATGTACCGCACTGGCGACAATGAAAAGGATAAATATTTAGCCGAATATAATCTGAAAGAAGAGAAACTTGAAGAAATAGATATAGAGCATGTTCGGGATTTTGTCGAGTATAAAGACAATATGCTGCTTGTGTTTCTTAAACAGGATTGCTGCAATGGCCATATGCTGACACATAATATCAAAAGCGGCGAAAAGAGCAATGAGATACATATTCCTTATATGCCGCTTTCTTTGTATCCTTATTATAGCACCATGAAAGACCAATTATATTTGTTATCACAAGAGACAATAAAAATTGTTTCCTTTGAAGAAAAGAAAATAATTGAAACATATACATCCAGTACACTCCCCAAAAACTATACCGCATGCTATGGACATAATATGGCGTATTGTATTGACAGAGAGCAAAAAAAAATTATATCACTGAGCCAGGATGATGAAAGAAGCGCAAAAAGCATTACTGTCTTATGCAATGGTTTTGCTTCTGATTCAAGTTTAAGTAGAGTTGCTTATGAATTCGACAAGGAAAACAGCGGCGCAGGTATTAAATTTATAAAACTCAATCAAGATTATGTAACAAAACTAAACACAATGCTTTTGTCAGGTGACGATAGCTTTGATTTATATATGCTTTCCACATATGATAGTATACCGTCTTATTATATGAAAAAAGGAGTCTATGAGGATTTGAACAATTATCCTGTGGTTTCCCAGAAATTTGATGATATGTTTGAGGGTATTAAAAAACTGTGCACGTATAACGGTACTTTGCTTGGAGTACCTATAGGATTAATTAATAGCGATACCGTATATCAGTTGAATACCGGGATGCTTGAAAAATTCGGGTTGAAAATGCCAGAGTATGATTGGACATGGAGTGATTTTGAAAAATATGCGGAGGAAATAACTGCCGGTGGCGAAAATTATATGATGCAACAAGGCAGGTACATTTTTTGGCTTTGCAATATATATGCTGTTTCAAATTGTATCCAAATGGATCTGACAAAAGAAGCCTTTAATTATGAGAAAACGGATATAAAAAACGAACTTAAATTTGTTAAAAGGGTATATGAAAAAAAGTATATTCTTGAAGAGGAAAGGGTTAATGAGAAAAAGGACAACATATTGCTTAATTTCATACATCTTCCTACAAAAGAAATGAACAACATCAAAATTATACCGACGCCTGTTTTCAATAATAAAAAGGTATATCCTTTTATAATGAACTATCTTTGCCTGAACAAGGCCTCCAAAAACAAATGTTAACACCGGCTTGAAATGGCAGTAATCGATATTGAATTTGACAGTAACAAGC
>ENA-UOOH01003232-UOOH01003232.1-fermentation-metagenome-genome-assembly--contig:-NODE-3232-length-12754-cov-3.926530_pt1 | contig 12754 bp, 10 predicted proteins | sample MGYA00245778_ERZ724025 | MGnify/ENA primary metagenome ERZ724025 (study PRJEB28704, sample SAMN03018313) | fermentation metagenome | biome: anthropogenic terrestrial biome; feature: soil; material... | reverse complement strand
TGATGCTCAACTTTACAACCCCGATTGTGGCGGTAGTGGGCATGTACTGGCTGAAGGAAAGGCTTACTCCCAGGCAGTGGTGGGGGATGGCGGTCTTTCTACTGGGTGCCCTGCTGTATTTTTACCAACGGGTCCATGTTTCAGGCCAGACTGCCGGGATTATACTGGCGGGCGTGATCGTGCTGGTGAATGCCGGCAGCTCTTTACTGGGCAGGTTCGTGAACCGTGAGCAAAGGCTTTCGCCGATAACAGTGACCGCGTTCAGCATGGGGGTTGGCTCATCCGTGCTGGTGGCTGTGGCCCTGGCCTGGGAAGGCTTGCCGCGGCTTTCCGCACAGGCCTGGATGGCCATTGTGTGGCTGGCGGCCATAAATACCGCTTTTGCCTTCTGGCTTTGGAACACGAGTTTGCGGATGCTCAGCGCAATGGAATCGAGCATGATCAACAACACCATGCTGGTCCAGATCGCATTTTTGTCTTACATCTTCCTCAACGAACGCATTAGCCTGGTACAGGTGCTTGGGCTTGGCTTGGCCATGGCGGGTGTGGTGCTGGTAAGCCTGCGCAAGTGATGATTAAAACAGCGATTTATCGGCCGGAAAGGCGGGGCTGCACATCAAGTAAATTGGCTTTGAGGACGGCCCCGGAAGTTTGCCAATTCGGGGAGCATCGGGTATACTTCTAAATTCGGGCCAATATCTAAAAACTAAGATTGTCATTGACTCAAGTGCATAATTGTTTTATACTAAAATATTGCGTCTTTTGAATTTGACGTGAGTGGGCACCCTCGTGTGCCATCACGTTTTTTAACTGTGTATAGGAGATAGAATGACCGATTTGATGCCTCCAAAGACATACGCTCGCATCCCGGTAGGTTTGGAACTGCCGCAACTGATCCAAGTGCAGCTTGAATCCTTTAAACGCCTGAAAGACGAAGGGTTGGGCTCGCTTTTCAACGAGGTCTCGCCGATTGAGTCGTACGGCGGGGACTTGCGCCTGCATTTCCCCAGCAACACCCCGCTGGCGCAGGAATTTGACCTGAAATACTGGTTTGAGCCCCCCAAGAACACCATCGAGGAATGCCTGGAGCGGGACCTTACCTACGCCTGCCCGCTCTACGTCTCGGTTTTGCTGGAAGGCAATGACATCGCCGAAAAAGTAAAGCAAGACCTCTTCCTGGGAGATTTCCCGGAAATGACCCAAAAGGGTACCTTCATCATCAACGGTACCGAGCGCGTGGTGGTTTCCCAGCTGATCCGCAGCCCTGGCGTGTATTTTGAAGCCGACGTGGACCGCACAACCGGCCGTTATATGGCCACCAGCAAGCTGATCCCGGACCGCGGCGCGTGGATGGAGTTCGAAACCCGTAAGAACGACTTTATCATCCTCAAGTTCAACCGCAAGCGCACGGTGCCGATCACTGTATTCCTGCGCGCCCTGGCAGCGGTGGATGACGGCATGCCCGATAACCCCCTGAAGACCGGCACGGACGAAGAGATTTTGGCGCTCTTTGCCGATGTGGATAACAACCCCGAGCATTCCTACATCCAAAACTCCTTCGAACAAGAGCCGGAGTACGACCCCAGCACCAACTACACCATCGCCCAGGCCGCGATGATCGAGTTTTACAAGCGCCTGCGCCCGGGTGAACCCCCCACGCTGGATAACGCCCGCAACCATCTGATCGAGCAGATCTTTGACCCGCGCCATTACGACCTGGAGCGCGTTGGCCGCTACAAGCTCAACCAGAAACTGGACCTGGACGAAATCGTGCCCCGCAACCATCGCATGATCACCAAGTGGGACATTGTGCGCCTGGTGCAGCGGATGATCCAGATCAACAACGGCGTGATTCCCCCGGATGATATTGACCACCTGGGCAACCGCCGCGTAAAAACCGTTGGCGAGCTCATCCAGAACAAGTTGCGCGTTGGCCTGCGCCGTATGGAGCGCGTGATCAAAGAGCGCATGTCCATCCGCGATCAGAACACCACCGTTTCGCCGATCTCCTTGGTGAACATCCGGCCCCTGGTTGCCAGCCTGCGCGAATTCTTCGGCAGCAGCCAGCTGAGCCAATTTATGGAAGAAACCAACCCGCTTTCGGAACTGCGCCACAAACGCACCGTGAGTGCCCTGGGTCCCGGCGGCCTGCGCCGTGAACGCGCCGGCTTTGACGTGCGCGACGTGCACTTTAGCCACTATGGCCGTATTTGCCCCATCGAAACCCCTGAAGGCCCGAACATCGGCCTGATCGGCCGCCTGGCTGCCTATGCCACGGTGAACGAATACGGTTTCATCGAGACTCCCTACCGCAAGGTGTACCGCTCCATGAAGGGCGACGACCCGAATCTGGTGGACCATTTGCTGCGCCAGAACATCGAAAACAAAAAGGGCGAAGTGATCTACGAGGCCGAAACCCGGGTGACCCCTGAGATGGCTGCCAAGATCAAGGAACTGGGCATCAAGAACGTGTTGGTTCGCCCCTACGTCAGCGATGACTACGAATACCTCTCAGCCGATGCTGAAGACAAATTCGTCATCGCCCAGGCGACCGCTCCGCTGAATGAGTACGGCGAGTTTGAACGGCGCAATTCCTGCCGTTTCCACAGCGTATTCGCCATTTACGACTACGAATACATCGACTACATCGATGTAGCCCCCAACCAGGTGGTGGGCATCAGCGCCGCGCTGATCCCCTTCCTGGAGCATGATGATGCCAACCGCGCCCTGATGGGCTCCAACATGCAAACCCAGGCCGTGCCCCTGCTGCGCCCCGAGGTGCCCATTGTGAGCACCGGCATGGAAGGCGCCGCGGTGGCCGATAGCGGCCAGGTTGTGATCGCGGAAGAGGACGGTGAAGTGCTTTCAGTTACCGGCGACGCGATGATCGTCAAACAAAATGACGGCGACCTGCGGGCTTACAACCTGCGCAAGTACCAGCGCAGCAACCAAAGCACCTGTATCGATCAGCGCCCGGCCATGCTGAAGGGGCAGATCGTGCACAAGGGCGATGTGATCATCGACTCGAGCTCCACGGATGACGGCAAACTGGCCCTGGGCCAGAACGTGCTGGCAGCCTTTGTGGCCTGGGAAGGCTTCAACTTTGAGGACGCCATTCTGATCAGCGAGCGCCTGGTGGAGGAAGACCGCTACACTTCCGTGCACATTGAAAAGTACGAGGTGGAAGCCCGCGATACCAAGCTGGGCCCGGAAGAGATCACCCGCGAAATCCCCAACGTGGGCGATGACACCATCCGCGATTTGGACGAGAACGGTATCATCCGCATCGGCGCCGAGGTTGGCCCCAACGACATCCTGGTGGGCAAGATCACGCCCAAGGGTGAAAAAGAACTGACCCCGGAAGAGCGCCTGCTGCGCGCCATCTTCGGCGAGAAATCCCGCGATGTGAAAGACACCTCCCTGCGCATGCCCCACGGCGAGCGCGGTATTGTGGTGGACGTAAAGGTTTTCACCCGCGAAGAGAACAGCGACCTGAGTGCCGGCGTGGACAAGATGGTCCGCGTGAGCGTGGCCCAGCGCCGCAAGGTGACCGCCGGTGACAAGATGGCCGGCCGCCACGGTAACAAGGGTGTGGTTTCGATGGTTCTGCCCGTTGAAGACATGCCTTTCCTGGAAGATGGCCGCCCGGTGGACATCATCCTCAACCCCCTGGGCATCCCCGGCCGCATGAACATTGGCCAGGTGCTGGAAACCCACTTGGGCTGGGCTGCCAAACGGCTTGGCTTCCGGGCGGTTACACCGGTATTTGACGGGGCTTCCGAGGACGAGATCGAAGCCGAACTGGCCCGTGCCTGGCTGATTGATGAGGCCTGGAACGTTTACGGTGAAAAAGCCTGGGAGTGGATCAAGACCATCGAACACGAGCCCGAGCAAATTCGGGATGATAACGAAGTGCGCCTGCTCTTCCTGGAGCAGATCTTATCCGGCAAGGGTGAAGACGTTTACGCGCTCAAGGAAAACCAGAACGTGGCCCGCCGCGCCGCCCTGAACGAATGGCTGGCTGAGGAAGGCTTTGACCCCAAAGAGATCACTTCCTTCCCTGAGGACCAGGTTCCGGTGGGCAAACGCAAGGCCCAGGACGAGCGCGCTGTGCGGGCTTGCCTGCTGCTTTGGAGCAAAAAGATGGGCACCGAGCTGGATGCCAGCCTGGAAACCCGCGACCTGGTGAAGGCAGCCGAGCAGATCACCCTGGCCACCGGCCAACCCCTGCCCACGATCGGCAAGCAGATCGTGCGCGATGGAAAGACCGGCGAAGCCTACGATTCACCGGTGACGGTTGGCTATATGACCTTTATGAAGCTGCACCACCTGGTTGAAGACAAGGTGCACGCCCGCTCAACCGGCCCCTACAGCCTGGTGACCCAGCAGCCGCTGGGCGGTAAGGCTCAGTTTGGCGGCCAGCGCTTTGGTGAGATGGAAGTTTGGGCACTGGAAGCTTACGGCGCCGCGCATACCCTGCAGGAAATGCTAACGGTCAAAAGCGATGATGTTGTGGGCCGGACTGCCACTTACGAATCGATCGTAAAGGGCGAGCCCATTGATGCCCCGGGCATCCCGGCCGCCTTCCGGGTGCTGGTGAAGGAACTGCAGTCCCTGAGCCTGGCGGTGGAAGCCATTCTGGAGGACGGCGAGGTGATCCGCTTTGGCAAGGACGACGAGCGCAACCAGCTGCCCAAGGTGTCCACTGGCCTTTTGGGCCTGGGCGAAGAGCTGATGGCTGGTTTACCCCAAGCCTAAGCAAAATGAATCCATGAACTGAGAAGACGGGAGCGATCCCGTCTTTTTTGTCCCCGGAATCTGGGCTTTGTAGCTACTTGATGCTTCCCCAGGCACTACGAGGATATAAAAAGAGAAGAGCCTCCATAGGAGGCTCTTCAAAGCGGCAAGGCCAGCAGTTCCTCGCCCGTTCAGATTCAGGTTTCCTTGCTTTCCGCGAGCGTGTCTTCAAAAAACGCTCGGGTAAAGCCGTCGCAGCCAGGGCCAAAGCATTCCAGCTGGCTGACGCCAACAGTTCTGCCATCCTCCATGCGTGGGTAAGCCAGGGGGTGGCGGTAGCGCTTGCCCTTGCTGTTCATCAGGGTAGGTGTTCCGCGCACTTTGTATTCCTCCTTGCCCAGCCTGCCTTCCTCCAGAACGGCTTGTTTTGCCTTTCCGCTATGAATAAGGTTCTGGAACCGGTCCAGGTCCAGGTTTGTCTGCCGGGCGAGCTCCAGAATCACTCCGGGCTTGCCGATGTTCAGCCCCTCAGCAAAAAAGGCACGGCGAATCGCCAGGTCAAAATCCCTGCCGATCTGCTCGCCTTGCTGCGCGGCGCTCCAGGCGCCTTCGAAGGCCGGAAGGGTTGTGGTGGGCCAGTCTGACTTAAAAGCATTAAAAGTTGCCCTCGGTTCCTGCAGGGCTGCCAGCCAGATTTCCTGTTCCAATTCCTCCCGCTGGGGCGGCCCGCCGCCATAAACTTCGAGCGGGAAGGCACGTTCCCGCAGGCGGACTTTGCCGGCAAATTCCGGCGCGATGGCGTGCAGGCGCACTGCCGATACATAACACCAGGGGCAGTAGAATTCAGCCCATTGCCATAACTCGGGTAGATCAGGCATCTTTGGCCATCCTTTGCTTGAGTAGGTCCAGGGTGAGGTCGTTTTTATCAAATTGGTCTGCATCCTGCAGAATGCTCACGGCTGCCGGAACGGCATCCCAAACGTTCCAGAGCAAGACGCCTTTTGCCTTGCCGTTCTCGTCCAGATAGTAGACAACGCCTTCCCTGTAGGGTTCTTTCCAGTCTGCCTGGGTGTCCAGTTTGCTGCTGAGTTCCCCCACGGCTTCGTAGCCCAGGTCGAAGATATCGGAATAGAAGAGGGGGACGTGGGTGTACTTTTCCCCGGCGCCGGCCATGTTCCTGCCGGCAGTCTTACCGGAAGACAGGGCGTGGTCTTCGTGTTCCACCCGCAAATGTTTCTTGAGCAGCGAATGGTAGAAATTGGCCACATCCCCGGCGGAGTAGATATCCGGGTGGGAGGTTTGTAGGTATTCATCCACAACGATGCCGTTATCGATCTTCAGGCCTGCTTCCTCGGCCAGTTGGGTGCTGGGGCGTACGCCGATGCCGGCAACCACGCCGTCCACTGCGTACTTATTCCCAGAGCGGGTCTCGATGGCAACGCGATTGTCAATTTTTTCGATTTTATTCACGGCATCGCCGGCTAAAACCTCCACGCCTTTCCCGCGGTAGTATTCGTTGAGGTTTTCGGCGAGGTCCGGCGGATAGATGATTGCGCCGATAGCATCTTCCAGGAAGGCCATGGTCACTTTCTTGCCGTTCATGGCCAGAGCCGCGGCAATTTCGGAGCCAATGAAGCCGCCGCCGATGACGAAGAATTCCTTGCCTTCCTTGGTCAGCTCGCGGAGTTTTTGGTAATCCTGAAAGTCGCGGTAGTAGATGATGCTCTCGGCGCCGAAAGGCAGCCGGATGGGGTCGCAGCCCGTGGCCAGGAGCAGTTTATCGTAGCTGTATTGCCCGCCATTTTCGTCAGTCACCAGCTTCTTGGCGGGGTCAAGTTGGGTGATGCGGTCATGCAGGTGGAGGTCCACCCCGCGGTCTGTGGTTTTACGCCAAATTTTTTCAAGGGGTTTGTCTTGCCAGAGGCCTTTCGAAAGCGCAGGCCGGCTGTAGGGCGGATCGGGTTCTGTGCTGAACATTCCGATCGTTCCGTCCTGATCCAACTCCCGGATGCCGCGCACGGCGGCATCGCCTGTCAATCCACCCCCGATGATCAGGTACTTGAAGTGTTTCATTTTATTCTCCTTCTGAATTCAACCCATCGGCCGATGAGCCAAACGAACGAAGCGTGCTTCACCCTCGCTGTAACTATAATGAAGCCAGTCTGGGATTGCCACCGGGCATAGAAGCTTGGGGCAGGTTTGCGACGGCGGTTGAGGTGGGTCTTCGTGCTGAAGGGACGGGGTCAGCTCGCCTGGCTCAGACCTGGAAATTGCCGGCCTCCATCAACCCCTTGAGCAGAAGGTGAAAGTAGATCAACCCGCCGAATGGGTTCCAGTCGCCGAATACATGGCTGACGCCAGCGTAGTCCAGTTTGTCCGGGAGCTCCATCCAGCGCTGCAGGTGATTGCGCGCGCCAACATCGTCCCCTGGAAAAATATGCGTGCGGCCCAGGCCGCGGAGCAGGAAGTACTCGCCGGACCAGCGGCCAATACCTCTGACGGCGCAAATTGCTTCCAGAGCCTGCTGGTCATCCAGCATGGCAATGCTGTCCAGGTCAATTCCGCCGCTGCTCACCAGCTCGGCCAGGCCCAGGATGTAGCGGGCTTTGGGGAAGCTGTAGCCAATGGCGCGCAGCTCTTCAGCGTCTGCCCCGCGCAGGGCCTGGGCTTGGGGAAAGGCGTAATGCAGCCCCCCGGCGGTTTGGAAGGCGCTGCCGTGCAGATGCGCGAGGCGGTTCAGGAGCAGGATGCCCACCGTTAAGGAAAGCTGCTGGCAGGAGATCGCGTTGGTGAGCGCTTCGAAGAGCTTGGGGTAGCGTGTGGGCTTGGCGCCTTTGAAGAGTTTTACCCAGAGTTTCAGCTCCGGGACGCCCTCCGCGAAGGTGTAAAACGCGCTGAGGTCCGTGTAGATGCCGAAGATCCGCGCCACGGCAGCGGCGGCCGCCGGTTCGTAGCTTGGGGAAACCTGGGGGCCTTCCAGGCTGACCTCCAGTTTTGGTTTTGAAGGGCTGCCCGCCTGGCGCAGCCTGAGCAGCGTTGGCAGGCCGTCCAGGATGAGCACACGGCTGTAGGTCTCGCCATCCCAGCGGTCGATCTCGTTCTCCGGGCGGCGGCGCAGGATCCAGGCCGTGAGGTCCAGGCGGAAGGGCGGCACAGGCTCCAGAGTAAAGGTGTGAGTGGGCATCGTTAATCTATGCCTCAGGGCGGCCTTAGACCGCTGGCATGGCCGCTTGCTGACCTGCCTGCTTTTGGGCGGCTGGGTGGGCCGGCTTGCAGGAGCCGGGCAGGCTGCGGAAGCTGAGGCTGTAGGGGTTATTAAGGCCTTCCCGCGCGAGATCGCAGTAGTTAAGGCGGGGAGAGAACTTGCTCTTGTCCACTGGAATTGCCTCCTTTCGCAATGCCCCGGCGGGGAATATTATTTAAGATTGTTTTTATAAAATTATTATAGTATCCGGCTTCCCGGTTTGCCGGTGACTGTGCAAGGTTGAGCGGCGCGCGGGGAGCAAGGCCAAGTATGGGGCCAGGTTTACAAATGGGCAAACAAAGCTCCAAGTCCTTCCAGTTTGGGGTAAAATAGGCCGTCTGCTTGATCCGTGGGTTAAAAACCGCAAGAGGGCGGCTTTGCTATTGACTCAGCGGCGCAGGACGTGTTAGAATCAGCCCTCACGTCGGTCAGGCGTGGTTTATTTTGCCTGGCATTTTATCGGAAGCCAAAGGCCATCCGGACTTGAAGATGGCTTTTTAGATTGAAACAACGTAGTTTAGAGCACGGAGGCTAAAGTTGCCAACAATTAATCAACTGGTCCGCAATGGCCGCAGCACCAAGAGCAAGAAGAGCAAATCGCCCGCTCTGCAATTTACCGTTAACGCCACGCATCGCCGCCGCACCCGCCAACCCAAGGGCGCGCCGCAGAAGCGCGGTGTTTGCACCATCGTTCGCACGATGACCCCCAAGAAACCGAATTCCGCGCTGCGCAAAATTGCCCGCGTGCGCCTGAGCAACGGTATGGAAGTAACTGCTTACATCCCTGGCGAAGGTCACCAGCTGCAAGAGCACAGTGTGGTGCTGGTACGCGGCGGCCGTGTGCGCGACCTGCCTGGTGTGCGTTACCACATCGTGCGCGGTTCGCTGGACACCACCGGTGTGAACAACCGCAAGCAAGGGCGTTCGAAGTACGGTGCCAAAAGGGCCGAAAAGAAATAAAGCTATCGGGCCAGCAAGCCGCCCGGTAAATCAAGGAGCCTGAATGTCAAGAAGAATCAAACCCGAAAAGCGCGAGACTCCGCCAGACGTACGTTTTGGTAACGTGCATCTGCAAATGATGATCAACCGCATCATGCTCAACGGTAAGAAGAGCACTGTAACCGGCCTAGTTTATGACGCGATCGATATGATCAACGCCAAGACCGGCAAGGATGGCATCGACGTTTTTGAGCAGGCGCTCAGGAACGTATCGCCGATGATGGAAGTGCGCCCCCGACGTGTGGGCGGCTCCACCTATCAGGTGCCCATGGAAGTTCCTCCGGAACGCCGGGTTACCCTTGCCATGCGCTGGATCATCACTGCATCACGCGCACGCAGCGGCAAAAGCTACAGCGAAAAGCTTGCTGGCGAACTGATGGACGCCTCTGAGAATCAGGGCGCTTCTGTCCGCCGCAAGGAGGAGACGCACAAGATGGCCGAGGCCAACCGCGCGTTTTCTCACTTCCGCATGTAAGCTGCGGCCTCTGCACCTTAACAAATCAGGACCCTGGAATGACTGAATTTCCGCTCGAACGTACGCGTAATATCGGCATCATCGCACATATTGATGCCGGTAAAACCACTACCACCGAGCGGATTTTGTTTTATACGGGCAAAACCTACCGTCTGGGCAATGTGGATGACGGCACCACCGTTACCGACTGGATGGACCAGGAGCGCGAACGCGGCATTACCATCGTGAGCGCCGCGGTTACCGCGGAGTGGAAGGGCTACCGCCTGAACCTGATCGACACCCCCGGGCATATCGACTTTACCGCCGAAGTGCAGCGCAGTTTGCGTGTGCTGGATGGCGGCGTGGTGGTGTTTGACTCTGTGCAGGGTGTTGAACCCCAATCTGAAACGGTTTGGCGCCAGGCCGATAAATACGCCGTTCCCCGCATTTGCTTTGCCAATAAGATGGACCGTGTTGGCGCGTCCTATGAACGCACGATCGCCAGCATTCATGAACGCCTGGGCGCCAATGCCCTGGCCATGCAGTTGCCCATCGGCGAAGAGGCTGGCTTTGTGGGCATGATCGACCTGCTGGAGATGCAGGCCTATTACTTCGACGATGATGCAGGCCGTGAGCCGCGTCCGGCTCCCATCCCGGCTGAACTGCAGGAAGCAGCCGAAACGCAGCGCGCCGCCCTTGTGGAAGCCATCGCTGAGATGGACGATGCCTTGATTGAGAAATTCCTGGAAGGCGAGAGCATCAGCGTTCCCGAACTGAAGGCCGCTCTGCGCAAGGGTGTGCTGGCTAACAAGGCCACGCCGGTATTCTGCGGAACTAGCCTGCGCAATAAAGGCGTACAGCTTGTCCTGGACGCGGTGATCGACTACCTGCCTTCCCCTTTGGATATTCCCCCAGTGACTGCGACCTTGCTGCGCGACGGCAGCGAAGTGCTGCGCCATGCCGATGACAGCGAACCCCTATCCGCCCTGGTTTTTAAGATCGTGACCGATGCCTACATGGGCCGCCTGGCTTACATCCGGGTGTATTCCGGCAAGATCAGGCAGGCCGGAACCGTGCAAAACTCCTCCAAGGATAAAAAGGAGCGTGTTGGGCGGCTGCTGCGCATGTACGCAGACCGGCGGGAAGACATCGAAGAACTGGGTGCCGGCGATATCGGCGCCATTTTAGGCCTCAAGTTCAGTTTTACCGGCGACACCTTGTCTGACCCCAGCGCACCGGTGCTGCTGGAATCGATCAGCTTCCCCAACCCGGTGATCAGCATCGCCATCGAGCCCAAAACCAAGGCAGACCAGGACCGCATGTCTGACAGCCTGGTGAAACTGAGCGAGGAAGACCCTACCTTCAAGATCCGCGTGGATGAGAACACCGGCCAGACCGTGATCAGCGGCATGGGCGAACTGCATCTGGACGTGCTGGTGGGGCGCCTGCTGCGCGAGTTTAAGGTGCAGGCAAACATTGGTAAACCGCGGGTGGCCTACCGCGAGGCGATCACTCAGCCGGTGAAAGGCTACAGTTACCGTTACACCAAACAAACCGGCGGCCATGGCATGTACGGCCATGTGATCTTTGACCTGGAACCTGGCCAGCCAGCCAGCGGGGTGGTCTTTGAAAACAAGGTGCGCCAGGGCGATATCCCCAAGGAGTTCATCCCGGCGATCGAAAAGGGCTTTATTGAAGCCTCCGAGTCTGGCCCATTAGCTGGTTACCCGCTCACCGATTTCAAGGTGACTCTAACCGGCGGCAGCTTTCACGAGGTGGACAGCAGCGAACTTTCGTTCAAGCTGGCTGCCGTGTACGGGCTGCGCGAGGCGGCCGAAAAGGCCCAACCGGAAATCCTGGAACCGATCATGCGTGTTGAGATCACCATCCCGGAAGAGTACGTGGGCGATATCATCGGCCAGGTGAATGCCCGTGTGGGCAACATCACCGGCATGGAAGACCGCTTTGGCAATGCCAAGATCATCCACGCTCAGGTGCCGCTTTCGGAGATGTTTGGTTACGCCACCGAACTGCGCAGCGCCACCCAGGGCCGCGGTGTGTTTACAATGGAGTTCATCCATTACGCTCAGGTTTCTGAGTACATGAAGAAAAAGATCCTGGGCATGCGTTAGCCCGGTCTGAATTGAAAATAACGGCTTATGCCGCAATAAAGAGAGATTGGACAGAATGGCAAAACAAAAGATCCGCATCCGTTTGAAAGCTTACGATCACCGCATTCTCGACCAGAGCGCCAAGCGCATTGTTGAGACAGCCGAGCGCAGTGGCGCAAAAGTGCTGGGGCCCGTACCCCTGCCCACGCGCCTGGAAAAATTTACCGTGCGCCGCTCCACCTTCATCGATAAGGACTCGCAGGAGCACTTTGAGATCCGCACCCACAATCGCCTGATCGATGTTCTGGAACCCGATTCCAAGACCATCGATATGCTGATGCGCCTCAACCTGCCCGCCGGCGTGGACATCGAAATCAAGATCTAAGCAATCTGGCAGGACCATTGCCCGCCGCAAAGCGGATGGGGAATGCAAACAACTTAGATGCATTTTGCGTTCAACAGAACGCCTTTGTTTGCCTTAGTAAAAAACGGAAGCATTGCTTCCGTTTTTGGTTTAAGGCTTGCCTTTTCGGCAGGTTGAAAGAAGCTATCTAGCGTAGGGTGAGCTTTTGAGTATCGGCCTGGGTAGGGTTGGGCTGTGGATCTGAGGTTTTACCGCCCAGGCCCAGGGCCAGGCGGGCCAGCAGGTACCCTAGCCAGGCGCCGAAAACATTCGTGAAGATATCGGTGATGTCAAAAACGCGGGAGTAATTCCAAACCCGCACGGAGAGAACCAGTTGGGCGGTCTCGATAATCAGGGTTGCCAGCAGGGCATAAAGCAGGATGGGCAGGCGGCCCTTTTTGGCAGTAAAAGGCAGGAGGAAGCCAAAGGGCACGAAGGCCAGGATGTTCAGCAAGTCCAGTTGGTTCAGCCGCGGCCGCCATGAGCCAAAGCGCCCAATATCGAAGGGCTGGAGGTTGATGCGGGCAGCCCCCAAGGAAAGTTCGGTCCCTCCCTGCGTGAAAATCGAGAGCGGCACGGGCAGGATAGTGAGGTTGATGAGGTAAAGCAGGTAGATGGCAAAAAAGTTGGCTGCCAGAAAAAAGCGCAGCGGTTTGCGCAGAAGCATCCATACAAGGTTTAAAGCGGTAAGGATCAAGAGCCCGCCCAGGTAAAGTTTGCGGGCGTCGATCACCAGATTGGTCAATGTATCCATATTGGGCATTCTACCCGAGATCGGGAAGGCTGTTTTTGGCTAGGATTGCACG
>ENA-UOOH01003230-UOOH01003230.1-fermentation-metagenome-genome-assembly--contig:-NODE-3230-length-12758-cov-3.926159_pt1 | contig 12758 bp, 15 predicted proteins | sample MGYA00245778_ERZ724025 | MGnify/ENA primary metagenome ERZ724025 (study PRJEB28704, sample SAMN03018313) | fermentation metagenome | biome: anthropogenic terrestrial biome; feature: soil; material... | reverse complement strand
TAATTAAGTACTGACTTAACTTGATTAAGCGTTCACTTAACTTTATTAAGTAATGACTTAACTTAAGTAAATACTTAATATCATTTTGTATATAATTGTATCGCGCGCGTGTGTAAAAGAATAAAATTCTAAATACTTTATAATCAAGCACTTATATTTTTTATATCAAGTTACGCAAAAAACATGTTTTATATCTGGCTTATTATAAACAACTTATAACTATTTTACAAAAAATAATGATTTTTCTAGACTTTTGCTATTGATTTTTTCGATACTTGCTTGTATATTGTAATCATGTTAATTGAAAATTGTAAATCGAATGAAGCGGCGTGATACACGGAGACCAATAGGTTCCCGCCAAATTCGAAGTTCATTGAAAACTATACAAAAGTGTTACATGATTCACGGAAACCAATAGGTTCTAACACTTTTGTAATCGGGAATAGGTACATTGATAACCCGATAGAAAAAACCTAGGCGCACATCGCGAATATATATAGATTTGCCATTAAAATATTGCATAGTGTTACATGATTCACGGAAACCAATAGGTTCTAACGCTTTTTTGATAGATTTATCATCAAAAACAATGCAAAGCGTTCAACGGAACACGACATGTTCTAACGTTTTTTAATCGGCATGTTATCATTGAAAAGGCGGTGGTCATTATAGTTAGGCGCACAAAGAATCTTATAACATTTAGGTTCATTTGGTTTAATATTTAACGGCATTAGATGGATAATCAAACGTGTGAAATGTTTAAACGTTGCATGATTCACGGAGGTCAATAGACTCGAACGTTATTAACGACAGGCACGAATGACTCTAGTAAAAGTCTAGGCAAACTGTATATTAAAAGTGTAGATGAATTTTAGTATAGGTGTTATAGGAGTTGGAAAGCGTACACCCGTAAATTGCTGGGTTGAAATAAGGGACGCGGGAGTTGCCGGTATGCAACAGTACAAAAGCATTACGTAATTATTGTGTTGTATGGTGTTTATATACATGATCCACGGAGACGAATAATATCGTTCTATATCATACACTTGCAACACGATAATTACGTAACAAGAATAACAAGCGTCAGCTTGCTTGGATATCAAGTCACCGGAAAACTGCTGAAATGATAATGCAACTAAAGCGGTGCACTAGGGATATTAACCAGCGCGTTAATATCGGATATTAAATTCACCACCACGGTTTGTTAATCGTGGTGGGTTTTCGTTAGCGGATCAAATTATTGGTGCGTTAACGAAAACCTAACCGTCCGGAGGCAGGACGTAAAAGTCGTCAATAAGCATATGGATATCGCTATCAACATGTCACCGGCTGTCGCCATCGTTCTAGCAGCGTCGGCGGCACTAGTCGCCCTAACGTTTGCTGGTAAACGTTAAGGCATCAAAAACAAAAGAAACAAGGAGTCAGAACATGAGTAGCATCTACACTGAAACACTGTCCGCTATGACCGTCGGGGAATCGATTGAAGTAGGCGACGATATCGCCAAGTATCGTAACAACGCGTCCGGCCTCCGGACACGCGGCAAGGGTCAATGGTCCTTTTCCGGGAATACCATCACCCGCACCGCCGGTGAGGGTGAGATTGCCCCGCGTGAACGTTCAAGTTCCGGTGGCGGAGGGAAAAAGTCCACGCCGCGCCTCAAGGAATTGAACACCCTCAAGCGTTTGCTCGACAAGAACGGGTACGATTCGACGCAAGTCGACGCCGCGATTGCCGCAGAGTCCCAGAACGCGGAAAAGTTGAAAGACTTGCGAATCCTTGCCGCGCTTCTCGACAAGCATGGTTACGATTCGACGCAAGTCGACGCCGAAATTAAGGCCATCGTCGGCGAGCCTGAAGCCGAAGCCGAAGAGTCCGCCGAATAACACGCCCATTCCCATCCCCACCCGAGCCGTGGCAAGTCTATCTTGCCGCGGCTTTTTTGTCGGTATAAGTGCAGGATTTTTATCTATAGGAGAAAATAAATGAAAAAACTTGTCGAGGTAATTGTTGGTACGGTGTACGGATTTGTTCTGTACGGATTTTACAAAAAACACTGTATAGCGGCTGGTGGGTTGTACATCCGCCGGCATAGCGACAGGTATTTTTCGGTTCGGTCGGAAGTGTTCGACGTGATCGAACGTTTAGTCGGCGTCTACATTCACGGGGATTCCATGCGAGTGGAAATCCACAGACACGCTTATCGGTATGTGACGATCAGGTCACTGCGTGTGTTGTTCGAACGGTAAAAATAAAGGGACAGGAACATGAGTTTTGTAAAACCTCACACCGCATGTAGTGCGCCTAAGCGACGGGTACGAGTTTCCTCCAAGCGGAACGATCGCACGCGTGACCATCTCCTATACATAGTTCGACGCGAATGGAATTTGCCGCGTCCCGATATCGTCAGTCCGGCAACTTATCACCATGATGCTACTCGTACCACACCAGCCACGGCAAGATAAACTTGCCACGGCTTTTTTGTTAGAACCATATAAAGGGAACGTAAATGATTTTATGGGACGAAACAATCGACGCGTTATTGAAAAACGGAAAGACGTGGGACGACGTTATTTCCGTTCAGTCTGCCGACTACAGAATCTCTAAGAAAAAATTCGAGGAGATTGCCAAAAATACCGACTATCATGTCGGGTACGGAGTGCAAGAGATCGCCACTGATTTGATCATTATTGGTGACGGCTGGTGGATTAGGCGTGGCGAACACAATGGAAGTGAGTGGTGGGAGTTTTGCAAAACCCCAAAAATCATAGAATACGATCAGACAGCGATGAACATGGAGTGCAAAATAACATCGTTCGTCGGATGTTATGACACTCTTGCCGAAATAGTCAAAGACCAGAAGAGGACGTGTTATGAAGAAATATAAAGGGTATTGGTTTGCTGGAATTTACGGAAACGTCGATGCTATAGAAAGCAACAATTTTCATAAACTTCGGAGCGACCTCAGGTGGATCGCTAGAAATAACACCTGTGAAAACGGTAGGGCGCACTACAGCATTTTACGCAGTCGTGAAGACGAACTCGTTCCATACGAATGTGGGCGTTTTATCTCAGGGAAGTGGATAGTAAAAAGGGGGCTGGTGTGATTTACAACTTTGTCAATAGGCTTTTGCCGGTCACTATAAGAAAAGGTGACAATGTCTATATAGCCGGTCCTATGACCGGCAGACCGGACTTTAACGCCGAGGCTTTTAAAAGAGTCGAAACGTATGTGGTTGGCAGGTATGGATGTAACGTCGTCAACCCGATAAACCTCCCGCACGTAATGGGTTTTAATAGGTCTCACACTGACTATCTTATCGTTTGCATGGGACTAGTTAGAACGTCCGACGCCATTATACTTCTTCCTGATTGGGAAGACAGTGTCGGGGCAAGGGTGGAAGTGGTTTGTGCAATTAACAACAAAAAAAGGGTGTATGAATATGTGGAACACAGAACCGTACAAGGAAATTAAAGAAGGTGGATATACCGTATCGATATATCACGACGAATCAGCAGAATCCCCTCGTGACTGGGACTGTATGTCAAAAATCGCCGTCGGTAAAAATTGCAGATGTATTAAGAACGAACTCTCGGACTTTGAACCGACAGGAAACTTCGACAGTTAACAGAAAGCGTCTTTCGAAAAAATAATACACCAAGGGGAAAGTGTCATAGTGGCCGAAATGCGTGTTTTCGACCAATATTTGCGCGGTGAGGTTTATCGTTTCACTGTAAAGGACGAAGACGGGAACATTATTGACTCTTGCGGCGGGTATTATGGCGACGAAGGAATTGCGGATATTGAAAGAGGACTCCTCGATCGCAATAGCTAAGACATGAAAAATAACACGCTTAATAAAAGCGTATAAAAAGGAGACAACAAATGGCTTACTCAAAGAAAAGTGGATGGATCAAAAGTAAAGTGGTGTCTGGGTATGAAGGTGCAGAGGCGATCGAAATAAGTTTCGACCGCGCGCGCAACATCATTAGTGGAGTTTTCGACAACGTTGAATTTCAGTCTTCAAAGATTAATGAAATTATGAAAAGCGGAACGCTTGTCGAACATGGCGTCGAATATGATTTTCGACCTGTATTACGTCGGTACGCTTACTCGGTGTTCGGTAATTGGTACACGGCGTATGCGCCTAGTCGGGTGGCTTTGATCGCTAACGTTCCCGGTCTCATTGACGAGATTTACAGTATCCCGGTGTACCGTAAAACGGTGGAATATTGAACGCGGTTTTTGCGGGGTTTGCATTAATTTCATTTATTGCAATACTCGCCAAAATTTTTTTTGAAATTTTTTTGGATTATAAAAACAATAAAAAGTCATAAAAACGATTGATTTTTTTAATTTTTAGGATTATATTATATCCTAAATACAAACAACCCGTGAAGTGCGAACACGTTAAAACAAGCAAAAGGAAAAAATGGACTATATCGTACTTACCGACGGCCTCAAAGAAGTTATCGGTGCCAGACAGAAAAATGGAAAGGTCAAAATTCACGCCCTGAAAAACAAGACGGCGTTCCTCCGTGAAGAGCCGGAGGCTGTATTCGAAGAAGAAAGCGCTGAAGTCGACCTCTCCAAAATCGAGCTCGGACAGATTGAGTTTGAATTCACCAAACAGGAAATCATCACCTTCGTCAAAGAGCGTCGAATCGACGACGTCGTTTACCAGGCCATGAAAAAGGCAAAAGTCCCGGTTGCAAAGTTCGGCAAGAGGTTTGCATACGGCCCCGATGAGTCGATTGACGAATGGCTCGAAAAATATGAAAAGAAAGGGAAGACCGGTCCCAAAAAGACCAAGGTGACTCCCGAAGAAAAAATCATGGCACTCGCAGAAAAACTTGGGCTCACGATCAAGCTCGTCAAGGTCGAAAAGCCCGCCGATTCCGGCAATGATCAGGAAGCGCCCGATTCCGGCGATTCCGGCGATTCTGAAGCCGAGTAACCCTCCCGGTATACCCGGTATACCCGAACGATCAAACCCCGCCTAAATTCGCTTAGGCGGGGTTTGATTTTTTTATAGAACATGCTATATTATATTTATGATAGCCGTTCGGTGACAGAACGTTAAAGTCGTCGTATAATTATGTCTTTCATTAAAGTTAAAAAAGACGAAGATAATGGCGGTTACTCCGTTGAAATAGAGAATAGACACCTTTTTATATGTTCTTGGCAAATACCCACCGACATAGCGGACGATGAAGAGGTGGTATTGTCCCTTTTTAATGATTATATCTTACCTTACCGTGGAATAACCGAAGTCTGCTCTGCAAAATTCGCCGGATATGTTATCTATAAAAGAAAAGATTCGTCGTCAATCGTTCGAGAACACGCAGTTTCTATTGTAAAGTTCATGAATAAATTTAAACCTCTTTGGGGCGCATTTAATCTCGACGAGCATAAGTTGGCTGAAGCCTTTAACAAAATTCAAGGGCGTGTCAATAATTTTACATTTAAAATTTACGGCGGCACCAATACGATAAATAAATTTTATAGTACATCGTATTCGTATACTGGGTCGTGTATGACTGGTCACAAAGTCGGTAATTTTTACAGGTGCGCTTGCGCCAAAATATTAATTTGTTTTAATAAAGAAGACTATGAAGAATATGGTGACCAAGCACCACCATTGGCAAGGGCTATATACTGGCCACAATTTGACTATGTGGACAGAATATACGCCGCTGATTACGGTGCTCTTTTAGCTATGGAGCAGTATGTCAAAGGGAATTTTTCTTACCATAGACCTTTCAGGCAGGGGGCATGTGAGAGGGACGATATTCCAGGAATGACCGTTCAAATTTCTCCTTTGTTCGACAAAGAAAAATACGACGTACCATACCTTGACTCGGTCGAATGGGAATTCAAAATATGTCTCAAAAACAGCGGAGGGCTTTTTAACGTAAACGAAAACCTCTACGGAGACGCGTTTGGTCTGTTTGGTGACGCCAGTGGCTTATTTGGGAACGTAAGACGCGGCCTTATTAATGGCGACGTATCTGGTGTTACCATAGATTTTAACACTGACTCAGGAAGTTCCTCATTAACCGGGTGCGTTACCAATATATATGGCATTGCGACTTATATAGGAGGTGACGTTTCGCATATTTTTGGCGATGTAACAAGTTTGTGTGGAAATGCGTCTGATAGACTTTGCGGTTGCGTGACTAACATAAGGGGGAGCATTTCAAATATATACGGCGACGCATCAAACATAAAGGGAGAAGTAAGACACTATTTAAGTGGGGACGTTTCTAATATTTGCGGTGACGTTACCGGACTATATGGGGAGATAAGTGGGCAAACGGGAGATGGCGATCGACGCAAATACTTACACGGCGACGTCTCGCACATAAAAGGTGATATAATTGGTGTTTATGGGAACGTTTCCAATATTTGCGGTGACGTAACTAGAATTTTTGGCGACGCTAGCGAAGTCTGTGGCGATGTAACATTTTTAAGTGGGGAAATTAGCAACATACTCGGAGACATAAGCAGATACTTGGGCGGAGACGTAAGCAAAATAAATGGGGATATATCACGTTTGTCAGGGACAATATCAAACGCCGCATATGGTTGCGTGTCAGCAATTTCTGGTGACGTTACTGGAGTGTACGGAAATTTAGAAATGATGGGCGGCTGTAAGACATTGGACAAAATTTATGGCGACGTTTCTAAGTTAAGATACCCGGCATCGTGTGGGTTCGGGGATGTTTCATGTGTAGACGTCTGCGATATAAAAAATGCTTATACAGCAGATGAAATGTACAACGCTTTTAACCGTATCGATTTAAGTTTTATTATAACAACGCATTCATACGTGATGGACTTATCACATTACATGGCGCTCTTTTCAGACATCAGCTTTATTCGTAAAAATAATGCCTTTGGGATTATTAAATTCTTGATAAAAGAAAGGGAGCGATTAGTCGTTGATAGGTTAAACGCAGAATCACCGGATTTTTATGACACCAATAATAAACGTGTGACTTCCCATGTATTAATTTCTTGTGTCATAGATTTGTTTAAAATGCTTGACAATGAAAAAATATTAAAAATAGTTCGTGACGTCGCTAATTACGGTGACAATTACAGGTTAGGTGTTAGTGAAGTTGTCAGAACTATGCAAAACGACACCGTTAACGAATACATGGGTCTTAAAGTTGACGCCAGTGAAATATCATGGAGAGCAATATGAGAAAATTAATTTATGACGAATTGTTAAACGATAAGTATGAAACACTGAACTATTATAAAGACGGGAAAGATGTATTACTTGTTTGCCACCACGATATGGCGGATCGGCAGGGAAAAATATATGTGAGAAAGGACGCAACGCACGGACTTGTTTATACCACACTTGGGACAGGAATACTCGGTGGGGACGACAGGGCCGGAATAGCTTTTGCAAGAAGACTCACAAAAGAAACCGGGTGCGGATTATTGATAACGCACGGTGAAGAAAGTTATGGCGAGGGGTCAAGGGCATTAATTTCAGATAATCAGACCTTTATAAAAAGTTTAAAAAAATACAAGGTTATGATAGGAATTGACCGGCAAGGTTATGACGAAGTCGTATATTACGCAAACTCCGACGCAAAACTTATGTCGATAATGAAAAAATATGGTTACAATAAAAACATCGGTTCTTTTTCTGACGTTTCTCTTTTAGGTCCAGCCACTGGGGTTGGCAGTTGTAATATTTCAGCTTGTTATATGTACCAGCACACGAAAAAAGAAATTATATTGCTTGAAAAAGTTGACGAGGCGTATGATAAGATGAAAAATATGGTACTCGGCTTTATGAGCGATAATACATTTTATAAAAATGTGGAGGTTAAATATGCGCGTGGTTGCGATAAGAGATTCCTTTATTACGACTATTAAACTTGGGTCGGTGGAACGCCGTGGTCCTGTTATAAGAAAAGGGACTATTATTTCAGAAGATGAAATATTTAGACTTCTCTCTATAGGATACAACGAGAAAGATTTTGAAATTCTAACCGAAGAGTGCGAGAAAGATGTATCACGTTCACACAAATAGGTCCGCGAGAGACGGTGTAAATACCGTAGAGGATGTAGTGAAATGTGCCGCCGAAAGCGGCGCCACATACTTGGCAGTAACAGACCACGGGACTTGTGCTGGCTGGTTTGAGCTGGAGAAATACTGTAAAAAGTATAATATAAAACCTGTGTTTGGCGTTGAGGGATATGTCATTACCGCTAGCGGCAGAAAACATATCACAATTTGTGCAAAAAACCAAAGAGGACTAAGGCAACTTTCAAAATTACACTCTGCTACTGAGAATGTTTCGGGCAAGCCGGTCATAAATGTTGACATGCTGACCGAGCATACGATAGTCGGTTCGGCATGTGTTTCTACGTGGTTTACAGATAAAAAATTGTTTGAAAAAATATTAAATATTGTGGGGCGTAATAACGTCTTATGTGAAGTAATGCCACTCGATGGTGTAAGTCACGAAGCCAACGTTGAGAAGTTAAAAATTGCAAAAGAGTACGACCTCAAAACAATAACGTCGCCGGACGCCCACTATGACACACAATCACGAAATCTTTATAATCTTTTAGCAAAAACAAACGGGTACACTTCCGATGGAATGGACTTGTCTATCAGAAATATTTCTGTTGCAAAAGAATACGGATTTAAAGAATACAATATAGGTGACGAGTTCGACAATGTAGAGTTGACAAAGCCGGACATGATTGCTATTGAAGACGCAGACGTCAAACTTGCGTCAATGGTCAAATCAAGCCCATTCTGGAAGACGCAAAGAAAAAGGTGTATAGAGGAGCTTTCCTTGATAATTAACAAGGGATTTTCTTCATATTTTCTAGTGGTCGCAGACATTATATCAACCGCAAAATCAATAGGGATAAAAGTCGGTGCGGGTCGCGGCTCTGCTTGCGGGTCATTGATAGCTTATATATTAGGTATAACCACTGTTAATCCTATCGAATACGACCTTATGTTTTGGCGTTTTCTTTCTCCGGACAGAATAGAGTACCCGGATATTGATATTGATATTCAAGCGTCTAGGCGTGACGAGCTTGTAAGCGTCATAGGTAAAAAATATCCAACCACAATGCAGTTAACAAACTACACCTTTTACAAGGAAAAATCGTTTAATAACGCTCTTGCTAGAGTTGGAATATTTGGTAAAAAAGAAGACGCTAGCAATGTTATCCAATCAAAAGGCCCGCACCCCGCTGGAATTATTATTCCAACTAAAGACGTCAGTAATTATTATCCGTGTATGGATGGCATGGTTGAGCTCGACATGCGCGAGGCTGAAGAGTTTGGCTTCGTAAAAATAGACTTACTCGCTTTATCGTTCTTAGACTCAGTCCAAACAAACTATATCCCGGACGACAAATCACTTGTAAAAAAGGCTCTCGATATCCTCGATTCCGGTAAAACGTCTGGGGCTTTTCAATTATCGTCGAAACTTGCAAAGAACACCGCAAAAGGAAATATAAAATCTATTTCAGATATTGCACAAGTTATTTCAGTTATTCGCCCCGGCGCATTGGACTCTGGTATCAAGGACGCATGGCTCAATCATGACCATTGTGGGATTGGTGGCGTTGATATGACCGACACTCGGAACTGCCTTATTTATCAAGAGCAATTAATGAAACTGTTTCTTAATTTAGACTTTACGGTTTTGGAAACCGAAAAAATGCGAAAAGCCGTCGGTAAAAAGAAAATGGATAAATTAAAAGTCTTTGAGGGCGACTTTATTTCCCGCTATATGGAACATGAAAATGTAAGTGAGGACGACGCTAGGCAAGTTTGGGAAAGATTACTTAACTTCGGGTCTTATGGTTTTAACAAATCACACGCGGTTGCATATGCAATAAATGCGCTTATAGGCGCGTGTAATGAAGTTCAGCACAGGGAAGAATACGTTGCCGCCCTACTTTCAAATTCCAACCCAGCAGAAGTCGCCGAGATAGTTTCTGAAAAGTCTGAATATGATTATTACTGGCCGGACTCAAGATGTTGCTTTAAAAAATGGTGGGTAATCGGGAATATGAAAATAATGGCACCCTTAAAATTGTTTAAGGGTGCCACCCCAAATCATTTTTACGATATAAAAAATGCTATTATTGAAATGTCTTCAAACGATGTTGAGAACTATTTAAAAGCTGAACTGGCATTTCCAATAGCCACAAAATTAAAGAGGTTTTAAATGAAATTCAAACCTATGCTCGCGGCAAAAATAGACGCTATAAAGGGCGAAACGGTTGACCTGTTAAAATTTCCCCTATTCGCCTCGCCTAAGATTGACGGTATAAGGTGCACTATAATTGACGGTGTTCCTAAGACAAGAAGTTTAAAAGATATCCCGAACCGGTACGTTCGTGGTGTTCTTTCTAAAATGAAAGAGTTAAACTTCTGCGACGGCGAAATAGCTGTTGATGGTAATTTTAATGAAGTTACTTCGGCCATTATGTCCGAAGATGGTAAACCGGATTTCACGTTTAATATTTTTGATAATGTCAAAAACCCAAATTCAATATATATTGAAAGACTTTCTTCCATCGTGCGTATTAAAGATATGCCGCACGTAAAAATTTTGCCCGCAATAAAATGTCGGGACAAAAATGAACTTGAGGACGTGGCTGATCTTTTTCTTTCAAATGGATATGAGGGTGCTATAGCTCGTTCAATAAATGGATTGTACAAATTTGGAAGAAGCACGTTCCGTGAGGGCGGCATGGTAAAAATCAAGCCATTTGAAGACGCTGAAGCCGTCATTATTGGTTTCGAGGAGCAGTATGAGAATACGAATGAACCAATAATAAATGAGCTAGGTCTTACTGAACGATCATCGCACGCTGACGGTAAGATTGGAAAAGACACGCTAGGGTCATTTGTTGTCTTGTCACAGGAATTTGGTGAATTTAGAATTGGAACTGGCGTAGGTCTCGGTGAAGTTCTACGTAAAAAAATATGGACAAACAAAAAGGAGTATGTCAATAAGATTATAAAATTTAAGTATCAAAAGTACGGTACTAAAGACAGACCAAGAATACCTGTCTTTGTAGGGTTTAGAAACGAAAAAGATTTATGAGGTTAACATGAGATATCTTATTGACGGGCGACTTGTTGAAATACAACAGGTCTATACGCGGTATTCGCTCAAAACTTATGACGTTATTGGGCGCTATACGATCCCCGACGATTTATTTGACTTAATGGGTCAGTTTGACGGCGAGGTGAAGAAAAATCAATTCTGTTGTGGCAGAAATAAAATTAAAATGCAACTCGGCGACATTGAAGGTGTTGCAGACCTCCCATTTGAAATTGTCACAAATGGATTTTATGACGCGCCAAAAATGCCATATGATAAAAATTTTATATGTTATTTTTTGGGAGGTAGACTCGTATACACGAGTCCGACTATGTTCGTCAGGTCTCAGCGCGAGTACAATTTTGACGACTTGAAGTTTTTTATGCCGACGTCCAGAGCTATCGGTTATAAGGTAGACGGAAAGTTCTTTTACATTAATGATGGGACGTTTGTCTACGTTGTTCCTTTTGTTAAGGCAAAGAATTTCTTGGACGGGGCTTTCAAGAATCCAGAATTTGACGCAACCGACGACTTCAATGAATTCTTAAAAATGGCTACAACGATGAAGTCTGATGGGCTTGAAATTTATGTTGGCAATGACATGGTCAACTTTACGACAAGCAGTTCCTTGCGTTGCACTTTGCCTTCAAATGTTGGAGTGTGCGGAATGTTCACTACGGCAAATATACCGATCGTCACCTCCTATGAAAAAATAGAGGTCTTTACTTCGGAAAAAACAAAACGCGAAATGCTCGCCTTAAAGTGCCCTGAATACACGTTGTATCAAGGGCTTTGCAATAACGACACAAAAGAAGGAGTCGAAGAATGAAAATTGTAATCGAGCCGTCCAGCAACAAGAAGAAAATTTTTAAGAAGCAGTTTGAGTTTGAGGAGGGTCGTAACACGTTCAGAATTATTCCTTTCCAGTTGAATGGAAAGTGGAAACTTTTTGAACGTGTAAACATGCATGTTACCTCAAGCGCAACCGGCGAATATGGCGAATACCGTATCTGCACCGGAAAGGGAACTTGCCCACTTTGCAAAAAGATGAGCAAGTACAAAGACCTCCCGAAAGACATTTACGAGCGTGTGAAGCCAAAGGCAAGAGACGTTTATCGGCTTCTTGTTGATGGGCGCGTCCTGTATCTTCAGACGGCATTTTTCAAAGGGTTCGGTGAACTCCTCGAGTCGGCAATTCAGGAAGAGGATAAAGGTGGGGCGTTTGGCGACGATGGCGACGACGTTCGTGTTTTTTGTAAGGAAGCAAAATTCAGAGGACGAAAATTTTTGAATCCAATCCGCGTATCTTTTGTTGAGCGCTCAGAAGAAAACGATTGTGACGTTTCTGATTTTTACGAAAAACCTCCGGCCGAAAATTTGCTTGTTGGTCCGCTTTCCGAATATGAGGCCGAACAGATTATGGCCGAAATCGACTTTGATGAAATTGACGACTGCGACGACGACGACGACGACGATGATGATGTCAAGCCGCGCCGTAAAGCAAGTCGTAACGACGACGACGACGATGACGTCAAACCGCGTCGCAAAGCAAGTCGTAACGACGATGACGACGATGACGTCAAACCGCGTCGCAAAGCAAGTCGTAACGACGACGACGACGATGACGTCAAACCGCGTCGCAAAGCAA
>ENA-UOOH01003229-UOOH01003229.1-fermentation-metagenome-genome-assembly--contig:-NODE-3229-length-12759-cov-4.780227_pt1 | contig 12759 bp, 21 predicted proteins | sample MGYA00245778_ERZ724025 | MGnify/ENA primary metagenome ERZ724025 (study PRJEB28704, sample SAMN03018313) | fermentation metagenome | biome: anthropogenic terrestrial biome; feature: soil; material... | reverse complement strand
ATGTTATGAATGCGACTGCCAAAGCCAATGAAAGGATCTTGTATCGTTTCAAAGCCTGCCACCTCCTACAAAGATGTATGCGCTTGCGCTCATAATCAAAAGTCCAACAAGGATCATAATCGGACGGCGTGCGTAAGCTCCGATCCCAGTTATAATCAGTCCGACGATGAAAAAGATACTCAAGATAACCTCTGGCGTTATCTCGTCAGGATTGACTGGCTCAACAACAGGTACATCGTCCCATGCCACATATAGGGTAACTGGTGCGGTTATTGGTGCGCTCCAGTTGTATTCTGTCAAATATGTATCATCTGTAAAGTACCCCATGAATTCGTGGCCCTCCCATACAGGATTATCAGGTTCATTTGGTACGGTTTTGTACTGAATCTCAATGTCGGCCAATTCGGGCGTTCCCTCTGGTGTTACGAATGTGATGTATGGATTGCCCAAAACCTCGACTTTATAGGTGGCCGTGGAAGATCGTACCAATCCATCGCCATCGGTGTTGGTGGCAGTCTGGGTTACAATGTAAACGCCCTTTTCAGCGTAGACATGGCGGGGGTTCATTTCCTCGGATGTTTCGCCATCCCCGAAATCCCAGTATATGTTAGTACCATGCTCTCCAGTGTAGACGAATTGAAGCGTATAGCTCCAGAACTGACCCATATCCTGGGGTATTGATTCTTCAGCGTTTGCACTGTCTATAAAGTCCAGAGCAACGAAAGAGGCCGAGAGCCCCAGAATCGCTATAACCAGTGCAGACATTATTTTATTAGACGGCATATACAATAACTCCATTAGTCGGGCTGTTTGTCGGGGTCAGGACAGAAACAACCTGGAAGGTAACTTTTAGGTTGGCGGTTTCCCCATATTGAGAGGTCGCCGTAAGCTCTATGTTGTAAGTTCCAGTCGTTGCTATGCTTCCCGTAACTTTTCCGTTTGAAAGTGTAAGGCCAGTTGGTAAGCTCTTACCAGTTGTAACAGTCCAGGTTATCGTTCCCATACCGTTTGCAACGGGTGTAAAACTGATGGGATCATTAACGATTACGTTACTCTGGTTACCCATAACGGACAGATTAGATACGATATTGAATTGTATAGGTATATCGACTGTCTGGGTCGGGTTGGTGGAAGTACCCAGTAATACTATGTTGTAAGTTGTAAGTTCCGTATCAGAAGGTACGTTCAATATCAGCGTATTACCAGACATTGTACCCCAGGTTGCCGTTTGGGATTTAATCGTAGTCGTAACAGTCAGATCGGCGGGATAAGTGGGCGTGTATGTGTAGCGCATTCCAGGGGCCAGGTCGATAACCGTAGGGCTCGCCTCGGATTCCTCGTTTGCGATAAACAACGTTGCACAACCCGCCAGGATTAGCGCAGAGATTACGCCAATCGCAATGAAGGATTTATAACGAACGTTCATAGAAAGAAAGGGGTTTATGGGATTTATAAGCGGTCATTTTGTAAACAAAATAAACTACTTAATAGAACGTCCGTACTTCTCGTTAATCTCGGCGACGATCTCGGCCAGTTCGTCGGTGGTGGGATCTCGATATAGGATAATGCGCAAAAGCCTAACGGAATCCTCGATAATATCGCCAATATTTACGCCTGTGTTGAACTTTATAGCCTGTGTAGTTCTGGCGGTTTCTTGGGATGTGCGGACGGAAAAAGGTTTAGGCCTACCCTCTGCCATAAACTCCCCCTGTATTATCGTGATAAGCATCATCGTTCCGCCTGGTGTCGATCACTGTATTATAGTCGCAGAGTTGGCAGATTACCGCAATCCCCCGATATACGGCGGTGTACTCCGCAATCTGTCCGCACTTGGGGCATATTCCCGCCATTATGTGCCCCCCTGCTCGATTCCTGGGCCGTTGAGCATAAAGACGGGGGCTAACTCGTCTTTTGCTTTGGGATCGTAAAAATGGCATTCTATGGTATTGCGAACGGGACAATCGAAAACGTACACACTGCCCGCAGGCTTGCATCGTGCGCAGGTCTTACATACTCCACCTATGGCGAATTGGTAACGGATCATAGGCAACGCCCCCAATTCATGGTTACAAAATAATCAACTTCCGATTTTACGTAGCCTTTCAAAAACTCCCGATAGGCTATGGGATCCTGTCGGAATTTTACGGGTAAATCTTCTTTGCAATCTTCTAGTAACTCGGCCAATCTGTCGATTATATGGGGCCATGGGTCGGCCTTTGTCTGATGGGCGTAAATGTAGATTGCAACTATCCAATCGGATTTTATGTCATGCGATATAACCGCATCAAGTATCCAATCATCGGCATTTTCATGGCTAAAAAGGATTTCCTTATTAGCCAACTCACTTTTTACGGGGGTGTTTATATACTCCGCCCTACCCCCCTTATTAGCCACCATTAAAGCACCCCCGCCTTACGAAGTCCACTAATTAGGGTCATTCTGCTAATTCCATCAAACTGCGAAGCTAGGGCCCGCTGTGAAATTTCGGGATCGTCCCGAAGAATCGCTTTGGCCTTCTCGATTTGATAGGGTGTAAGCTCTTTGGTGGGCCTATTGCATAACTTGCCCTCGGCCCGTGCCCTCTCCATGCCGATAATTACCCTCTCGGCGGTGTTGGCTGATTCAAGTTCAGCAAAAACGGCGGTTATTTGCATCATGGCCCTACCCATGGCGTTGGATGTGTCGATTGCTTGACTTGTTACGATAAGATCAATGCCGATTAATCGTAAACTATCAACGAAGGTTACGGCATCCATAAGATTGCGGTGCAATCTGTCCAATTTGTACGCCATTATCGCATTAAATCGGTGGGCTTTGGCATCCTTTAGCATTTGCTGGTATGCATCCCTACCCTTCACGGTGCGCCCGCTGGCCTTATCCACGTATTCCTTATGGATTTCGTGGCCGTAGGCCTGGGCGATAGCCCGCAGGTGCCTTAGTTGAGTTTCTGGATCCTGTTCTTTGTCCGTAGTCGATACACGGGCATATAGGGCTACCTTCACAATACCACCCCAATCTTACGAGTTATCTGGCCCTGGCCAGCCTCGGCCAGAAACTCGTTAAAATCCTCTAGTGTAGAATTGAGATCGTACCCCATTACCCCGCCGTCGATCGCTATCGCATCATCGGATAGGCTGGTAAATAGGTCATAATATACACCCCCTAGAGGTTCTGGGCCTTCATCATCCCAATACGGAACTAGCCACTCGTGGGCCTCAAGATAAAGGCCATTGTCCAGGCGATAGATTCCCTCGTATTCCATTAGGGCCAGCTTCTGGCCCTCCAGCTCACTTAAGGGGATGTCTACGATTTTGTATATTTCCCCGTCCAGGTTGTATTTTTTAGACATTCTTACAACTCCGCTTTATAATTCTCGTAATCAATAGACCAAAAGAGCCAGGGGCGACACCAACGGGCCAGGTTTCGTATCCGTTGGGTGCGCTCGGCGTGCGTATTTACCATAAGATAGGGGGTTGTTCCCCAATTTTTCAACTCTTTACATCGCCGTAGGGCATCATCAAAGCAGTTATCGCCAGAGAGATAAACGTAAAACTGACAATCGTTCCTAACGGAAACTCCATTATCTGCCAGCGTTTGGATACCGTGATATACTGCTTTGGAATAATCCGTACTATCGTAAGCAAAACGCCAAACACTTATTGGGTGTAATTTTGCCAGGCGATCGGCTATTTCTGGATCCATTAGTCTTATGTCCAGGCCCTGGTTAAAATCGACTTTTAGCCTATTCTCTAGTATCCAATCGGTTATATCGAAAAACCAATCTTTGTTAGCCAGTATGTTATTATCCATCAGAACTATTTTTCTGAACTCTGGGTTATGAAATTCTGACGGGTGCTGTGCTATTCTAAAGCTACCTTCTTTTTTGCGCACTATGCAAAATTCACAGTTTCTAACGCATCCTCTGGAAGTAAAACCTAGGGAATAATCAATATCTGGATATAACGTATAATCTGGGGTCTGTTTCTCTGTCCTATCATCAAGTGTTTTACTGATGTCGTAGCCCGATCCCCCCAGATCAATGGTTGCATTAGGATAGGTTAATGATAGGAATTTAGCGGATGATTTAGCTAAATTGAGATTGTAATCAAAAACTACTGAAATATAGATGTTGGTGGGGTCAAAAACATTAAAGCTAGCTATTCCGCCATCCGCTTTAACCCTTGAAGCGATTTTCATTAGGGCCAGGTTCGGATATTCAGATTTACGCTTAGTTGAATTGTCTATATCGACCAATAAAGCACGTTCTGGGGTCATTGTTTAGCCCCCATCTTTGTTTTAGCTTTCTGTCTGGCCTTGATTTTGCATAAGATTACTTCCCAGACAAATTCCATATCTGGGTTGTTGATTCTCCGAAGATTAAGATCGCAAACTTCTAACGCTTCGCTGTCGGGTAAATCTGACAGATTGTTATCCCAGAGCTTCTGGGCTCTGGCGTATAGCTGGACTATGGGGGTTGATTTCAACGGTACATCCCCCCGTTATCCTCTTCTATACTGCCAGACCTCGGCGGTATTGGCTGATATTTCAAACTCTCGGCCTTGGTCTGCTCTGATAGAATCAAAGCGTTTATCTTCTGGATCTCCAGGATGTCAGTAAGAAGCTGGCGTATCTCTGCCCCTTCCTGGCGTAAATCGCTATAACTTCTTTCGACACCTAAGAAGCGGGTTGGAAGATTCGCCATTAGCTTTACTTTGGCTTCCTCTTCCTCGATTCCCTCGGATAGCTCTAATTCTGGCTCTCCCCCAGAGCAATCAACGAAGCAATCCCCGCCTTCTATGTGAATATCCTTATCAAAGTGCCTAATAAGGCCGTGGTCGATAAGCGGATAGTGCATTTTACCCCTTTTTTCAGGGTCGGTTAATTGCCAACCAGATAATCGCAGTAGCTCGGCCAGAAGCTCTGCACGGTCTAAAATTGCGGATTCTGCCCGCTCTTTCGTAAAAAAGTCTGGATCCATGTATATGCGCTTTGGATAAAAGGCGAAAGATTGAGCCCCACGGTTGCCATGGCGATAAGTGAAGGTTAGATCCTGCCCGTAAAGTCTTACGTGGCCTTTGTATTGGGTTGCGCCCTGGGGATTCTTTACCTTCGATTCCCAGTATCCGACAGTGAAGCCCCGCTTATCTCGGATGGTGTCGAAGTTCCCGGCTTTGCGGATTTTGAAGATTATAGAGCCCGAAAGGTGTAGGGCAATCCATCCATCACGTGGGGCGGGGTGGGTGTAATTTCGGACACCCCCACCGTAATTTACGATTCCGTGAGTGTCTGGCTGTGTCGGTTCTTCATAGCAAATAGGGTTCTTTGTCCCAGGGATCTGCCGTAGCTCCCCGTAGTAAATTAAGCGGTCTTTGATTGAGTAGATCGTAGAGGCTGATTTACGAAGGGATTTAGCTATACTATGGGCTGACTGGCCCGATAGTAAACGTATCTTAACTTTTTCCTCGATAGAGGATAATTTACGGTGGGTCAGGCCGACACCCCCCGAAGAATTTTAAGGGGGTATTTTCCCCTCGTAACTTCCACCGAAAAAGGGGGGTAACTTACGAAAAAAACACCCAGGGCGTTTCTTACATTTCTATATCCCGTAGGGATATAGGGGTTACGAAAGTAAAAATTTAGGTGCAGGGGATGGTTAATGCCCGATAGGTGCGTAATCGTTCCTTTTTCTCTATTTTCTGTCATTTTTAAACCGCCTCTTTTTTCTCTGTTTCAAAAATCGTAAGGATGTCCGCTAGGGCATAATCCGCCCTAAGTCTGGCGTAATAAGCCTCTGTTGTGCGGGTGCTAGCGTGGCCCATAACCATGCTTACGGCCTGTATGTCAGCCCCCGAATCTACCAGGATCTGCCCGTATGTGCGCCGAAGCTTCCGATAGTCGTAGTCGATTCCGATACGCTTAATCAGGCGGTCTTTGTCCCGCCTTAAGGTGTTAGTCGATAAGGGTAAGCCATCAATCGGAGAGGCAAAAATATAGCGTGATTCCGCCACCGTCGGGGGCTGATGGGCCCGCAAAGATAGGAAATAAAGAAGGTATGGGCGGACTTCAGGTAAGATCGGGATCTCTCTGGATTGCCCGTATGTGCCAGACCCTTTTACACGCTGTAATAGTATCGTCCATTTTTGGATGTTCAGTTTGGTAATTTCACAATAGCGGGCCTCGATTGTCCGCAATCCCGCCCCCAAAACCAGCATAGTAACGGCCCCCGCCCGCACGCTCTTAAAGGGTGCTTTGATGGCGGATATTTTGGCTATAAGCTCGCTGGTTTCTGCCCTGGCCATGGGGGGTAATTTAGACCTGGGGGGCACGTGGAAGATTAAGGGGTATTTTGCCTTGGCCCTATCAACGCAATCATTACCGTAATACACGCAGATTTTACCCAGTGTCGATAGGTCGTAAGCTAGAGATTTTTGGGATATTTTCTTTGAGCGGATGTAAACCGCATAGGTGCGGATCTGTTCGGGAGTGATCTCCGAATAATCGGCTGGCAGTCCCAGGCGTGTAATCTCGTCATTTATACGCTTTAGTCGGCGTGTAATCTCGGTATATGTTGTATCGGCGTAAACGCCCCGATAGTCAGCTAAAAATGCCTTTGCCTGGCCATTAAGGGCACGAATACCCTTAGTAGTCATGATCAGGCACGCCCCGCATAATGTAATCTAAGCGCTCGGCTGGGCTCAAAAAATCAAATGGGTCACCATCATCCTCGGCCACAATTGCGCCCGCTTTTACACAATCTGGGCAATACTGACGGGCCGTATATTCGTCCTCTAAAACTGCCCATCCTTCTTCCATGAACTGGGTTATCGCCCTAAATTCGGATCCTCGGTATTCTGCTTTAGCTTTGCAAAATTCACACTCAATTTCATATATAAACTCTAAATCCAAAGGGTCTGGGATTTCCTTAACCCATAGCGTGTTTCTCACGGATCTCATACTCTCGCCTCTACTTCACGGGCGATTTTTTCCCTTATGGCCTGGCGGACAAAATCGGATTTATTGATTGCTAGTTTCTTAGCCAAAATGTCGTTTATGTCCTTCTCGTCTTTTTCAGATATGACTAAACTTAGTTGTTTCATAGATAATATAAAGATAACATATTTATTTAAATGTTATCCTTATAACAAATTATTAACATCACTTGATTTAATATGTTAGTGTTATGTTAATTTGTGGCAGAACACCTAATATTTTCCATAAGGTTACCAAAATCCATGGTAGAAGAAATAGAGAGTAAGATAGATTCTTCAGGCCATAGCAACCGTAACGATTTTGTTAGATCTGCTATTAGATTTTACTTACAAATGCTTCATGAAAAAGAAGTTTGGGAAAAAGAAAATCAGGCGGATACCCCACCTCCTGAAATAGAAAAAATAAAGACTATGTGAAGGCGCATTTTATGGCATATTGGCCAGATTTTATAAAGTGATAATATGGATCTAGGTAAGAAAGGCAGTTCTGCGATAAGAATTGAGTATCTGATACTCGGAGTGGCTTTAATTGTTATTGGTATTTTGGCGGGCGTGCTTATAACTGATTTATACCCCATACCCATGCTTATTGCCATCGGGATAATTTCACTTGGGTTAATTCTAATTTATGTTGCATTTTATAGCGATATGGATTCTTATTATCGTTATAAGTCGGGCTGTGCATTGGCCCCAGGAAATACGTATTGTAATCACAAATGCACGCAGTGTATCTTTGCATTGGAATATATTAGGCAGATAAATAAGAAGGAATAATACGACATTTGCCGTATTTTAGTTAAGGGATCCTGTCGGAGCTACACCCTAATTTATCGGCAATCGACGTAAACGGGGGGTGGCATTATCCTTTATTTTTTGGCAGGGGCTCCCCCCAATATACGGGCGGGCGTGCGTGCGCGCGCACGTGCGTATAAAGTACCGCTTACAATTTTATCGGCATTAACTTGGCATTAACTCGGCGATTCCTGGGCCAGGAAATCCTTAACGATTGCGTTTATCGGGGATCTCGAACACCCTAATTTATCGGCAATCTGTCGGTTAGACAATCCCGCCTTATGGAGAATGATAACCGTTTCTGTATCGGGCGTTGTTCTGGACTTTCTTGTTCGTTTCTCGGCATCTAGGGCCTCGCTATCCAGGCGTTCGGCCTCTTCCTGGGCCTTGCGCTCGGCTTCCTCAACATCGGCCTGTTTAAGGATAGGCGGTAGCCTGTAATCAGTGCGTGGCATCGTATGGATCCCTACTCCCCCCGCATCCCTGCCTATCGACATAATCGCCCCGATAGATTGGGCCTTTACTTCATTGTCCCCGTGTAACATCTTATAGCTTATCCGATTCAGCCTATCAACGGCTGGACGGCCTAATATGCCTTCTAGGGCCATTCTGTCGCTATGTTCCATGGGTGGGGTTTTCCATATCCGAAAATCAGCCTGGCGTAATGCCTTATCTAAGTCCGTTTCTCGTTGCCAGGCGATAATAACTATTACCATCCCGCCGTAATGCTGGGCGTTATCCTCTACCTGCTTATCGGCCAGCTTATGCCGTAATGTATTCAGATCCTGAACTGTTTGTACGTTAGCCTCTGACATTGTACGCCTGCCAGAAGCTCCCCCGCTTGCATCATCGACAATAAGCAATTGTACGGGCCTGCTATCCATGTGTTCCACTGCCAGGGGTAAGCTGTCGGTGTAAACCAGATTGGTTCTATGCTCGCCGTGCTGACGTATAGTAAGCTCGGCCAGGCTCTCGGCCAGTACCGATTTACCGCTACCAGGACGGCCCAATATGGCGATCTGGTGGAAGGTATGGTATCCATTAGGGATTTTACGGGGTATGGCCAGGCGGTTAAATTCCTCGGTTATGTCGTGGATCTGGGCCCTGGTTCCGAACTCTCGGCGTAAGTCGGCCTTGGTTATGGGCTTCCCGTTCATGGTTGAATAAATCATTAATCGCCCTCGCTGTCGTCATCATCCCAAACGATTGCTCCCCTGGCCAGTTCGTCCAAATTCTCGCTATACTTCATACTCTCTTTAGCGACTTTGGCGATTCCCCGCATCGTATGAACGTTGTTTAGTTGAACTCTTGCAATCTCCAGAGCTTCTTTAGCTGACGTGGGCACATCCTGGCATATATGCGCTCTTACGGCGTTCTTAAGGGCCAGCCTGTCCATTTTAGAGCCTTTAAGGATAAAATCGGTTCTTAATCTTTTATCGGCGGTCAGGGTTATACTCTGGCCCGATAGCTCCCAAGTGGTCGCCCCGTCTAGCTGGTGGCTTATCTTACCCCCTACTTCCTCGAATCTTTTACGGGCCTCGGTCAGCATATCATTACGGGCCATGCAGACCTTGATAATGCGATCTATGGCCTGTTGCTCGCTCTTATGCAATTCGTAATTATCGCTGTATAACGCATCCTGGACGGGGGCGGGATAAGGTGCGGGGGGTGTATCCTCGTCATTGAATCCCACAAATTTGCGGAATGTTTGCTTAATTCTCATTTTCAGACCTCTTAGTTTTCTCTTCCTCTTCCTCGGCTAGGCGTTCTTCTTCCCTTCTTACGGTGTCCAGATAATGATTAATCGGGTCGCCGATGTGCATCGCAGACATTATAACCCCCACTTGGTCGGCTACCATGGAAGCCATCCTATCCCTATACTGTCCCAGTTGTCGCTCCTGGCGGGCTATCGTGTCGTTAAGGGTATGTAGGGTATCTACTGCTCTCAAAACCTCGTGAATCTCGGCCTGTGAGCCCCAGGCTAGTTTAACGTGGCTGGTGCGAATTTTGTAAGATAGTAATCGGCGTTTCTCCGTCCTCTCTTCTACGTCCCAATCCAAAACCCATATGTCCTTACTCTTATGGGTGGGCCACCATGGATAACGGGATATAGAGGGCTGATCACGGCCCGTAAATACGGTATGATCATTGGTTAAAATCTCGTGGTGTATTCCGCAGAATATCCGCTTTAGAAGTGAAAGGTTGGACTGTTCAGCCAAATAAGTACGGTTAGAATCTGGAAGCTTATAGTAGACAATCCACATTTTACGCCATTCTCCGCCCGCCCATGTGCGTATATGAAGGATGTTATCGCCCCTGGCCAGTACGTAGCCTATAAGATACCCCAGCCCAAAAGCTAGGTAGCCTTCCAGTAGCGGTATATCAAGTATCGGCATACTTCCAAAGTCCCAGATCTCCAGGGCTGGAAATAACAGAAGCTGGACTATGTAGAATGTGAAGATTGAGATTGTAACTATGTCGGTCGGATACGTGAATAGGCATTTTTGCTGGACTTTATGGCCGATTAGAACGCCAACACCCATAACGAAGATAGTAACTAAAATGTTCGGGATCATCGAAAGATAGGGCATTAGGCCCCAGCCCCCGCATATACGATTAAGGCCATGATTACCACCAGGGCCAGGATCGCCATAATCAGGCGGAATCTGACTATAAACGTAGCAATAGCTACTATTATGCCCCCCAGAGGGGTTTTTACCGCCAGAATTGCGATCACGATAATAATCAGAAGCTTACCTAATATCTCGATCATGATTGACACCCCCTTAAGTCATTGTTGCGGGGGCCTGGCCCCCGCTTGATGGTTGGATTGCTCTTACTTACGATACCATGGCTACCCCCAGTCATACCGCTAACATCCCCGCTATCCAGTTCGCCAGGGGTACCCTAAGGTAATATCCCCCGCCCATGAAGGCCAGGCCGATCAGTACCAATAATGGGGATCTGATATACACGCCTACCATAGCAATAATCGCCCCGATAAGAGCGAATATCACGGCTATTAAAGCGGATATATCTATAACATCGGGCACTGGGTCTGGATCTGGGTTAGGCTCGACTATTAGCTTTTGTGCTATGTCCTGTAACGATTTGACAGTAATAACCATCCTGGGGATGTCCTCGCCATCATATGTGATGGTATCCGCAGAGATCGTATAGTTCGGTTCCAAAGTGATAAGGCGCATATTCTCTGGCTGGCTTTGGCCATCCCATGTGTCAGCATTACCCCAAACTATCGCCATCCCCGCTTGGCTCCACTGGGTCGCCTCGGTGGTAGAAAGGGCAACATCCCGAACGTATCCGTAAGGGGTGTAAACCACATTAGATGCCAGGATCTCGCCTTTCTCGTTGGTTATATCCCCTATAACGAATAGGTTAAGGGATTCTTCCGTTATATGGATATTTTCCAGTGTTGGCAGGTCAGGATTGGTTTTCATCCATTGGGATATTTGATACATCCCTAGAACGCTGATTGCGTACTTTTGATCCGCAGTTAAACTGGTATTATCCAGGTTCAGCGGGGTAATCGAAGAAGGCGATACTAGCGGGTTCGCAGACCCCATGGCATCGTAGAGCTTCCAGGCTACCTGGCCCGCATCGGATACGTTGCGGGTAATGGATACCTGGAATTGTACAAATTCATCATAGGAAGATACCATAGTATCCAGAGGCACTGCGATTTTTTGAGTTACGCCGTGGTCAGGATACGTTATAACGTAGCTTATTGGGCCTGTATAGGTGGCCCCATTTAGCGCATAAGCGGTATATTCCCCACTGGATGGGTTGCGGGCAACTAATGCTTTGGTGTCGCCAGAGATAATGCCGTATCCGCCCCCGTAATGGGTATCTGGGGTATCATCAACGGGGATAATCGGAGCGGAGAGGATACCGCCCCCGCTGACGGTGCATAGGCCAGCTTTTAGAGCCTCGGCTGGATATATGCCAGGGCTCATGGTAACGGGTCTGGTCGGATCGTCATCGTAGGCAACTCTTACGGTTCCGTTGGCTACCATGATCTGTTGGCTGGAATCGCCAGTATCTCCGATATACGCCCTAATTGGGTTAGTAGCGTAAACGTAGGGGTTGGATATGGTGTATATCTGTCCAGTCGGAGTATTACCTAACTGATTATCTCCGATCTCGAAGTAAACCCTCATATCACGGTATTTATCCTGGGCCTGTAACGTAGCTTTCAAGTCCTTATCATGGGCTCCGTTCAGATCCATAAGATAACCCCAGTGATAAGAAAGAGTTATCATATCATCCAGTACGCCAGCATCACGTAGGGCTATCGCAGATTCGTACTCTCCCCCAGGTGTCCACATTCCAGCAGTCTGGCCCTCTATCGCACGGGAATAATACGTTTCTGACATGTTCAAAACTGCCTGGTCTATCGTCATACCCTGGGTGGTCATGTTGATACCCCGATACCAAACGCCAGTACGATATTGTGCTTCGTTGCGCAGATAGTCGGCTATTAACCCTTCAGGATCTGTTAATCCAGAATTTTGACTTTCCCCATCGTTCCAATATTCATTGAAGTAATATCCGCCAATGAATGCCACTATTGCGGTAACTCCCACATAAACCAGTATCGGGATCGCTCCGTCTGTTTCCTGTATTAGCTCTTTATCCTGGGTTTCGGTAAGGATCAGACCCATTGGTAATGCCATTATCATCATGGCGGAAACAATGGCTATTACCTTAGTTTGGGCCTTCATCCTATCACACCGCATAGATTATTATCCCATTGGTCGGGCTGTTCGTAGGTACCAGTTGCGATGCCACGGATAGCGTGAAGGTATGTGTCGAAGTTACGTATCCCTCCTTACTCAAAGTTAAAGTTACGTTGTAAGTGCCTGGTTCTGTCGGCACTCCATAAACCGCATTGCCTGCAGTGGCCAGCCAAGATGCGCCCTGAACCGATATATTCACGCCGTCCGTAGTTGTGGGGGTG
>ENA-UOOH01003225-UOOH01003225.1-fermentation-metagenome-genome-assembly--contig:-NODE-3225-length-12773-cov-3.228731_pt1 | contig 12773 bp, 9 predicted proteins | sample MGYA00245778_ERZ724025 | MGnify/ENA primary metagenome ERZ724025 (study PRJEB28704, sample SAMN03018313) | fermentation metagenome | biome: anthropogenic terrestrial biome; feature: soil; material... | reverse complement strand
GGCAGGGGCACGTCCCTTCGCGTCGCTCCTGAGGGATTTGAGCCGACTCGAGTCTGCAACCGAGTGATCCGTAGGGCGCCGCCCGCCGACCCGCGCCAACTCGTTGGCGGCGCAGGGTCGTCCTCGGCCGGAGGCACCCACCAACTCGGGGCGGCGCAGGGTCGTCCTCGGTTCGGGACACCCGCCAACTCGGGGCGGCGCAGGGGCGTCCTCGGCCGGGGACACCCGCCAACTCGGGGCGGCGCAGGGTCGTCCTCGGCCCGGGACACCCACCAACTCGGGGTGGCGCAGGGTCGTCCTCGGCCCGGGACACCCATCGCCTCAACTCGGGGCACTCACCGACTCGGGTGGGCGCAGGGTGTGCCTCAGCCCGGGACAGCCGCACCCGGGGAGGCCTACCGCGCTTGCCTTCCCGCCATCGACGGGGCAGCCTTCACACCTCGTTTGGGTGGGGTGGAAGGGTGCACGAGGAAAGATGGGCTGGTTCGAGGCGGCGCTGCTGGCGACGCTGCTCTACGGCTTGATGCAGACGTTCCAGAAGCTGGCCGCCGCGGGCGGGCTGTCGCCGCTGCAGATCGTCTTCTCGGCCGGGCTCACCGTCTCGCTGCTCGCCGGGAGCGCCATGCTCGCGAGCGGCGGGCCGGTCGCTTGGAGCGGGGCGACGCTGACCTACGCGGTCCTCAACTCCGTCTTCTTCACCGCCGGCTCGATCCTCCTGCTGTTCGCGTTGAAGCGGGCCTCGGCGGCGGTCGCGCTGCCGGTCAACAAGCTCGACGCGGTGCTCGTCGTCGCCATCGGGGCGCTCGCCTTCGACGAGCGGCCGACTCCTATCCAGTGGGTCGGCGCCTTGCTCGGGCTGGCAGTCATCGCGGTGCTCACCTGGCCCAGGCGCGGGGCGGAGCCGAGCGCCAAATCGCGGGCCGACCTCGCGGGGATAGGGTTGGCGGCCGCCGCCGCGGTCTGTTTCGCCGGCTCGATGACCGTCGGCCGAATCGCCTCGCGCTCTGGCCCCGTCCTCCCGTTCGTCTTCGCGACCTACGCGTGCACCGCGCTGCTCGGCCTCGGGGCCTGGCGGCTGGCGGACAGCGAGCGAAGGTGCAGCCGGCTCGACGCCTGCCGCTACGGCGCGGCGATCGGCGCGCTCAACTTCGTCGGCTACCTGCTCATCCTTCGAGCATTCGCGCAGGGGCCGATGGCGCTCATCCAGCCGCTGTTGGCGAGCTCGATGCTCATCGCGGTGGGGCTGAGCACCTGGCTGCTACGTGAGCCCATCGCCTGGCGCCACGCGGCGGCCGTCGGGCTCTCGCTCGCCGCGGCGCTCCTGATCCGCGTCGGCTGAAAGAGGCGTCGAACGAACCCTTCGGATGCCGGTCAACCCCGAGCCTGGGGAGAAGCACGGCCGCGCCGAATCGAGTCGGGGCCCTTCGACTCCGCCTGCCCCGAGCTTGCCGAGGGGCTCAGGCTGAGCGGGGTGGAGGCCGAGTCGGGGCCGCTCGACTGCATTCGCTTCCAGCGCTCGACTCTCGACTGTCTCGCCCTTCATCCTGCCTTCGCGGCGCGGTTGGAGAGCTGGAAGGCTGCCGGCTCACCGGCGCGGTCGAAGAAGCGCTGGGTCGGGTAGGCGATCTCGATGTCCGAGTGTTCGGCAAAGGCGCGCAGCGCCTCTTCCCAAAGTAGATGGGCGGTGGCGCGCCGTTTTCGCGGCTCGCACAAGTAGCGCATCGTCAGCCGCACGCCATTGGCCGCGACGGCGGTGTAGACCGCCGGCGTGAGCGCCTCGTTGGGGAGGAGAAAGCAGGTCGACGCGGTCTCGAGCTGCTTTCGCGCCAGGTCGGCCAGGCCGCCGGTGTGGCGCAGGATTATCTGCTCGAGCAGCCCCTTGGCCCGCTCCCAGTTGCTCTCGAAGGTCACCGTCACCCCGAGCTCGTCCCAGATGCACCACATGCCCTTGGTGTAGTTGGCGACCGGATGGTTGAGCACCATGCCGTTGGGAACGTGGACGATGCGGCCGGTGCTCTGGTCGGCGTCGACCCACTGGCCGATCTCGAGCAGGGTGAACTGGAAGAGGCGCACGTCGATGACGTCGCCGGAGATGGCGCCGATCTCGATGCGATCGCCCAGCTCGAAGGGCCGGCGCCAGAGGATGAAGCCCCAGCCGGCGAGGTTGGCGACGAGGTCTTTGAGCGCGATGGCGACGCCGGCCGAGACCAGGCCGAGGAAGGTCGCCAGCGACTGGATGCCCTCGAACCAGATGCGGCCGACGAGCACGAGGACGATCGGCGCGGTGGCCCAGACCGTCGACTTGTGCCAGCGGTAGCGCAACCGCGGGTCGGCGACCCGGCGCTTGACCACCGCGAGGACGAGCCTTCGCGCCAGCCAGACGAGGAAGACGGCGACCAGCGAGGCGGGGAGCTTGCCCTGTGTGTCGGGGGCGACGCCGAAGGTTGTCTGGAACCAGGTTGCGGCCTTGTCGAGCATGGTGTCCTATTCGCGCCGCCCCCGTCGTCGGGCTCAGTCGACCCGGATTGTGAAGGCGCCCGCGTCGCCTGCGGTGTAGCCGTCGACGACGATGAAGTAAGTGGTGTTCGGGGTCGGCGTGGTGATCGAGAGGGTCTCGTCCCGTCCGCCGATGTAGGAGTCGCGGCTGCCCGCGCAGGTCGCCGAGTCTCCGCAGCCGCCGGTGGTCGCGAGCACGGCGACGTCGAAGCCCGCCTCGACGTTGGTGATGGAGACGGTGAACGTGTCGGCGGTGGTTGGGACGTAGGCAAAGACCACGTCCGGGCCCGGCCAGTTGCGGCTGCAGGCCGAGCTCGCGCTGGCGCGGTTGTAGTCGTTGGCCGCGCCCGCCGTGCTCGCCTTGAGCGCGACGCCCTTTTGAAGCACGGGGATAGCGCCGTCGCAGGCGTCGTTGGCCGGGGAATCGATGGCGAGCGTGAAGCCGCCGGCCTCGGTCGGCGACCAGGCGTCGATCACGATGAAGTAGGTCTGCCCGGCGAGCCCGGCGATAAGCAGCTCCTCGGGGGCGCCCTTGCTCCCGTCGTCGTCGAGGGCCCCGCAGCGCGCGGCGGCGCCGTCGCAAGGGGCGGGCATGATCCAGAGCGCCGCGTCGAAGGTGGGCACCGGGCTCAGGCGGACGCGGAAGACCCCGTCGGACGCCGGCGTGTACGAGTAGACGACGTCCTTGCCGTCGAGGCCGTAGAAGCCGTTGGCACAGGCGGCCGAAGGCGCGCCGGACCCGAAGTCGTTGGTCGCATCGAACGTCGAGCCCGCGACCGTGGTCTCCGCGCTGATGGCGATGGCGCCCGAGCAGATGGAGTTGACGACCGTCTGGCGCACGGTGAGCGTGTACTCGCCCCAGGCGCTCCCGTAGGAGTCGACCCACAGGTAGTAGGTGCCGGGCTCGAGCGCATCGAAATGCAGTGAGGCGCTTCCGGCCGCGTCGCTGCAGCCGACCTCGGTGTCGCGGTCGTCGCACGCGCTGCGCAGGTGGACGACGGCGTGGACGCCGGCGGCCATGTCGAGGGTGATGTCGACGTTGCGCGGCTCGCTCAGCGCGAACGAATAGACGACGTCTTTGCCCGTGCCCAGGCAGTTCAGGCTGGTGCCGCTGTTGGTCGCGTAGGTCGTGTCCCCGGTCACCGAGACCGCGCCGCCGCTGAAGGAGAGCGCTATCGCGCCGCCGCAGGCGTCGTTGCCGGGGGCGGGCGGGGCGACGCAGGCGTTCTGCTCGCAGAGCTGGGGCGCGGCGCAGCTTCCGCAGCTCACGGTGCGCGAGAGGCCGCAGTTGTCGAAGCCGGTGAAGCTGCCGCACTGCTTGGAGAGCCGTGAGCAGAGCTGCTGATCGGTCTCGGCGGCGCACTCGCAGCGCTGCTGCGCGTTGCAGAGGTAGCCGGACGGGCAGGAGGTCGGCGTACACGAGCAGGTACCGGAGCCCGGATCGCACGCCTCGCCGGCCCCGCAGGTGACCCCGGCGCAAGGGGAGACGCAGTACCCGCTGACCGCGTCGCAGCGCTTGGCCGGATCGGCCGCCGCGCAGCTATCCGGCGAGGCGGTGCAGCGGCAGATGCCGGTCGCCGGTGTGCAGACCTGGCCGGCGGGGCAGCTCACTCCGGCGCACTTGGAGACACAGCGGCTGGCCGAACATCGGGTCGTCGGGTCGGTCGCCGAGCAGCTATCGGGCGAGGTGGTGCAGGCGCACCCGCCGGTCGTCGGCACGCAGGCCTCGCCGGTCGGGCAGGTGACCCCGGCGCAGCGCGGCACGCAGACGCCGGAGCTCGCGTCGCAGCGGGTCGCCGCGTCGGCGGCCGTGCAGCTATCCGGGCTCGAGGTGCAGGCGCACTCGCCGGTCACCGGCGCGCAGAGCTGGCCGGCAGGGCAACTGACGCCCTGGCACAAAGGGACGCACCGGTTGGTGCCGGTGTCGCAGCGCCGGGCCGGATCGACCGCGGTGCAGGAGTCGGGCGAAGGCCGGCAGACGCAGACTCCGAGGCTGGGCGAGCAGCTCTCGCCGTCAGGGCAGCTCACGCCGAGGCAGCGCGACACGCAGTGGCGGCTGGCGCCGTCGCACTCGAGCGTCGCGTCGGCGGCGGTGCAGCTATCCGGCGCGGTGGTGCAGGCGCACGCGCCGGTCGCCGCCTCGCACGCTTCGCCGCTCGGGCAGCCGACGCCCGCGCAGCGCGCGACGCAGATCAGGTCGACCGGGTCGCACTTGCGGGTCGGATCGGCGGCGGTGCAGGTGTCCGGGTTCGTCCTGCATTGGCAGATGCCCGTCGTGTTGTCGCAGGTCTCACCCGGCACCGTGCAGAGCGCCCCCTGACAGCGCGGAACGCAGCGGCGCGTGGCGCCGTCGCAGCGGGTGGACTGGACTGCCGCGGTGCAGGTGTCCGAGGGCGACAGGCTGCACTCGCAGTTGCCGGTCGCCGGGCTGCAGCGCTCGCCGGCGGTGGTGCAGACGACGTCCTCGCAGTTGCCGACGCAGTGGAGGGTCTCCGCGTCGCACTTGTTGCCCGGCGGGCAGGTGTTGGGCATGAGGCCACAGGCGCAGGCGCCGGTCGCCGGGACGCAGGCCTCGCCCTGAGGGCAGGTGACCGAGTCGCAGTTCGAGGCGCAGGTCATCGTCGCCTCGTCACAGTGGCGGCCCGACGGGCAGCTATCCGGCGACAGCCGGCACTCGCACCTCCCGGTCTGCGCGCCGCAGGACTCGCCCTGCCCACAGGGCACCCCGTTGCAGAGATCGACGCAGTGCTCCTCGTCGTCGCAGACGAGCGGAACGGGGCAGGTCCCGGGGCCGCAGTGGCACTCTCCGACCAGCGGATCTGCGCAGGACTCACCGGGCGGGCAGCGCTCTGGGCAGAGGTTGACGCAGCGGTTGGTCTCCTTCTCGCAGCCGCCGATGGTGCCGGTGCAGGTCTTCGGGTCGCAGAGGCACGCGCCGCTCTCGGGCTCGCAGAGCTCGCCCTGTTTGCAACCGACGCCCTCGCAGCGGGCGACGCAGCGGCGCTCGGTGCTGCAGTACTCGTCGGACGGGCAGCTCTCGTCGCTGCACTCACAGCGGCCGGTCTGCGGGTCGCACTCCTCGCCTTTGGTGCACTCGGCGCCGGCGCAGCGGTTCTCGCAGTGTCCGTCCGCGTTGCAGACAGAGGGCAGTGGGCAGGTGCCGGGCTCGCACAGGCACTCGCCGACCATCGGGTCGCACGTCTCACCCTCGAAGCAGATGACGTCCTTACACGGATCGGTCTTTGCGCCCGCGTCCTTGGGCCCGGGCGCAGGGGGCGGTTCGCCGGGGCCGCAGGCCAAGGTGAGGAGAACTGCGAGCGACAGGGGCGCACCAACGGATCGGCCGGTCGTCATGGTTTCGTCTCTCTTTCCGACCAGCGAGCGTACGGAAGGCATTTCGCCCGGGTCAAGCCGCCTCCCGGAGCGCAGATTCAGGCGAAAGGCGCTCGTCGATCGGGTCCGGACTTTGGCTTTGGGTCGGGCGGCTTGTCGATAATTCGGACCGGGCTGGAGGCCTCGCGGCGCACGCGACTCGAGGGCCGGCGCGACGGGCTTGAGTGCGCGGGCCGCTGCGAGAAGCAGTGAAGGCGCGTCGAGAAATCCCTCTCCGCTCGGCGCCTCTTCTTCACGCGGGCACGCGAGGAACGCCGAGACGGCGCTCTCCGCCTCGCGGGAGAGGCCTCCGAAGCCTCCCCGGCGCCCCTCGAGCCGGCGCGGGGGCGGACTGGCGAGCCGATGGTGCGCCCGGCCGGCCGGGCGCCGCCGTTGGCAGCGAGCCGCCCGCTGAAATAGGGTGCAACGCCATGGAAAAGCCGTTCGCGGGGGCGCGCAGGCCGCCCCACCTGCTCGTTGCGCTCGTCCCTGTCGCGTTCCTCATCGCCGCGCTCTGGTTCACCGTCGTCCCTCTTCGCGAGTTCGAGCTGACGACCCACCTCGCGCTCATCTCGGCGACAGTCGTCGCCTCCTTCGTGGCCATGCTGCTCGGGTACACGTGGAAGGAGATCGAGGAGGGGATGCTCGGCGGCATCAGCATCGCGCTCAACGCGGTGGTCATCCTCCTCGTCATCGGGTTGCTGATAGCCACCTGGATCCAGGCGGGGATCGTGCCGGCGATGATCGCCTACGGCCTCGAGCTGCTCTCTCCGTCTATCTTCCTGCCGGCAGCGACCCTCATCTGCGCTCTGGTGTCGCTGGCGACCGGCTCGTCGTGGTCTACGGCGGCGACCGTGGGCATCGCGCTCATCGGGATAGGCGAGGGCCTGGGCATGCCCAGGCCGGTCGTCGCCGGGGCGATCATCTCGGGCGCCTACTTCGGCGACAAGATGTCGCCGCTGTCCGACACCACCAACCTCGCCCCCGCCATGGCCGGCGCCGATCTGTTCGACCACGTGCGCCACATGGTCTACACGACCGGACCGAGCCTGATCATCGCGCTGGTGATCTACGGCTTCATCGGCGCAGGGAGCACCGGCATGGTGGACACCGCGCAGGTCGACTCCATCCAGAAGGCGATCCGCGGCGCCTACGCCATCCATCCGGCGCTGCTCGTCCCGCCGCTGCTCGTCGTGGCCATGGTCGTCCTGCGAATCCCGGCGCTGCCCGCGCTCATCGCCGGCTCGGCGCTCGGTGCGCTGATGGCCGGCATCGTCCAAGGGACCGCGTGGGGCGAGGTGCTGCAGGCCGGCTACTCGGGGGTGGCGTCGAAGACCGGCAACGCGGTCGTCGACTCGCTGCTGTCGCGCGGCGGTCTCACCTCGATGTTCTCGACGGTCGCCCTCATCATCTGCGCGCTCTCGTTCGGCGGAGTGCTCGAGAGGGCGCGGATGCTCGAGTCGATCGCCGGGTCCATCCTCCGGCTGGCGCGTGGGGTCGGCGGCCTGGTGAGCGCGACGCTGGTGACATGCCTGGGGATGAACGTGCTCGCCTCGGACCAGTACCTGGCCATCGTCGTGCCCGGCCGCATGTACCGCGAGGCGTACGAGAAGGCGGGGCTGGCGCCGAAGAATCTCTCCCGGGCGCTCGAGGACTCGGGGACGCTCACCTCGGTGCTCTTCCCCTGGAACACCTGCGGCGCCTTCATGATCGCCACGCTCGGCCTCGCGCCGTGGACCTACGTGCCGTACTGCTTCTTGAACCTCATCAACCCCCTCGTCTCGGCGTTCTACGGCTTCACCGGGCTGACGATGCACAAGCTCGAGGCGAAGCCGGCGACCGCGTCCGCGGCCGAGACCGTCCTGGCGCCCTAGGCCGAGAGCCCGATGTCCGCCGCCGGTTCAACTCCGCGCCGCCGCTGGCTTGCGCTCGCCCTGCGGGTCGTGGCGCTGCTGCGCGAGCCGCACGCGCGCACCGGCGAGCTGGTCACCCGCTCCTACGATCGGATAGCGGCCGGGTACGACAGCGCCTGGACCGACCACATGTCCGCGCTGTCGCTGGAGCTGGTCGAGCGGCTCGCCCCGGCGCCCGGGGCCGAGTGCCTCGATCTGACCTGTGGGACCGGCTTTCTGACCGCCGAGCTCGCGCGGCGGACCGGGCGCAGGGCGCTCGGCGTCGATCGCTCGGCCGGCATGCTCGCCGAGGCTCGCGCGCGGCGCCCGGAGTGTGACTTCGTCGAGGCCGACGTGCTCGAGCTCCTGCGCGGGCGGCCGGACCGGAGCGCCGACGTCATCACCTGCGGCTGGGGGCTCGGATACTCGCGGCCGCGTCTGATCGTCCGCGAGGCGGCGCGCGTGTTGCGGCCCGGCGGCCGGCTCGGGGTCATCGACAACAGCCTCTTCTCGCTCGCCGGCGTCCTCTGGGTCTCGGTGCTCACCTTCGCGGAACGCCCCGAGGCACTCGCGCACGCGATGCAGGTGCGCTTCCTGCCCGGCGCCTGGGCGCTCTCCTCCCTTATGCGCCTCTCGGGGCTTCGCGTCCGCGGCGCCTGGGGCGGCGCGAAGAGCTACCTCGTCGGCAGCGGCGAGGAGGCCATCGCCCGCATGACGAAGACCGGCGCGGCGGCGGGCTTCGAGTTCGCCGCCGACGCGAAGAGCAGCGAGGAGGTCTTCCGGCGTTTCGCCCAGGTGCTCGAGGAGAGGTACCGGCGGCGCGACGGGATTCCGATCACCCACCGCTACCTCGCCGCCATCGGGGAGCGGCGATGATCGGGTTGCTGCGGCTCTGCCGGCTCTACTACACGGTCCCGTTCTCGCTCGGCTACCTGCTCATCCTCTTCTATGCGCTCGGTGGACGGATGGAGGGGAGGTGGGCCGGAGCCGCGGTCTCGACGCTCGCCCTCGGGCTGGTCATCGCCGCCGGCTACGTGCTCAACGACCTCTTCGACGTGGCGGTAGACCGGGAGAACGCGCCCCGCCGGCCGCTCGTCTCCGGCGAGGTGAGCCGCCGGACGGCGATCCTCTCGGGCGCCGCGCTGCTCGCCGCCGGACTGGCGCTCGCCGCCTCGTGCCGGTGGCAATTCGCGGCCGGGCTCGGCGCCGTCGCGGGCGCGCTGGTGCTCTACGACCTCTTCTCCAAGCGACTCGGGAGGGCCAAGCAGCTCGCCGTCGCGGCGTTGATGGTCAGCCTCTATCCGCTCGCCTTCGCGCAGGCGGGCGGGGTCTCGGGACCGCGCGCCGCCTCGCTCGCGACCTTCCCGGTCTGGCTCTTCCTGACCACCTTCGGCTACGAGGTGCTCAAGGACCTGCGCGATGCGGCGGGCGATGCGCGCGTCGAGGGCTCGAACGCGCTTCACCGCAATCCGAAGCGCTGGCGCCTCGTCGCCTCGGTGGCCATCGCCGGCGCGACTCCCATCGCGCTCCTGCCCTATTGGCAGGGCTGCCACGGGGTCTACCTGGCGATCGCTGGAGTGGGGATCGCCGCAGGGATCGCCTCGGTCCTCTTCGACACGCGCCGCGCCATCGTCGCCACCTACGCCGACGTCGTCCTCGTCGCCTCCGCGGCGACCGCCGACGTCATCGTCCACGGGATGTGAGCAGGCGCCGGAAGCCTTCGGGAAGAGGCTCGTCGGGCGAGCGGGCGGGACAGAGCGACTCGCTCTCGACCCGCGACAGCGGCAGCGCCGTATCGGGGGGAATGAGCCCTGCGAGCCGCTGCATCAGGCACGCGCGGCGAGGCAGGGGAAAGTGGCGCTCCATCCGCGCCCAGATCTCCGCGAGCGGCTCTTCGACGGCGTCCCCGAAGCTGAGCGGCGTCAGGTCGCAAGGGCAGACCTCGCCCGCCGAGTCGATGAAGAGGTGGTGGTAACCGGCGCCGCACCCGAAGAGCTCGGCGGACTCGAGGTGCGCAGAGCAGGCGATGGCCGGGCCTCCCTGCCTTCGGTTGTGCCGCACGTGAAAGCTCGACAGCGCGGCGCGCTCGGCCGCGGTGAGCATCGCCCCGGGCTTGCCGGCCAGGGCGCCGGTGGCGACCGGGGCGAGGACGCGGAGCTCTTGGGCGCTCCAGCGTTCGGCGAGGTCGCGGATGCGCTCGAGCTCGCCGCTCGCGAGCTTCTCGCGGGTCGCTACGGTCGAGAGCGCGACGTAGACCCCGGCCTCCTGGCAGGCGACCACGGCGCGGCGTGCCTGGTCGAAGGAACCGGCCACGCGCCGGGTTGCATCGTGGATCGCGGGATCGGAGGACTCGAGGCCGACGGTGACGCAGCCGAGGCCGGCCTGCGCCAGCCGCCGGGCGCGCGCGGTGTCGAGGCGATGGCCCGTGGTGAAGAGGAGGGTCGCCATCTCGGGGCCCGCCGCGGTCACGAGCTCCTCGAGGTCGGCGCGCAGCAGCGGCTCGCCGCCCGTGAGGCCGAGAGTGCAGGTACCGAGAGCCTTGATCTGCGCGACGAGCCCGAGCGCCCCCGCGGTGTCCAGCTCGGCGCGGCGGCGGCCGCCGTGGCTGCAGTGAGAGCAGCGGCAGGGGCAGCGGGCGGTGACGGCGAAGTAGGTCGAGTAGGGCACGCGACCGCGGGCGACCACGGCGTCGCAGAAGCGATCGAAGGCGGGCGAGGGATGCGGTGGGAAGAAGCTGTTGATGCGGGTGGCGCCGGCGAAGCGATGCGGCTTCTCGTCGGCCATTCGCCGGGCCAGATAGAGGAGATGGCCCGCCGGCAGGCGTCCGGCGACGCGCAGGAACAGGCGCGAAGCGCGCAGCAGGCCAGCGAGGCTCATGGCTCGGAGGCGCGAGCGCGCAGGCGGCCGAGCAGGACGAGCCAGGCTGTCGCGGAGAGGACCCCGAGGCCGACTCCGGCAGGAGCGCCGAAGAAAAGCCCGATGACGAAGCCATGCAGCGACCCTTGACCCGCCGCGAGCTGGAGCCCCGCGTGGAGCAGCAGTGTCGCGGCGACTCCGGCCGCGACCCCGAGCCCGGTCCCCGCGCCCAGGATGCGGACAAAGGGCGTCTTGGGTAGAGCGCGCCACCGCGCCGACAGCCGCAGCATCGCGAGCCCCCAGAGCAGGCCGGCTCCGAGGCTGCTGGCGGCGCCGAGGACAGGTCCGAGCGCGAGCGGGGCGCCGGGGGCGTCGCGAGGGACGAGCGCGAAGTCTCCCGGGCTATAGAGCGCGAGCGCCAGCGCGCCGCAGAGCGCGCCCAGCGCGCTGGCGGCGACGGCGATGATCGCGACGAGGACGGCAACGGCCTTGGACCGGGGCGACTCGTTCATGGGCGCGCGAGCGTACTTCGGCCGTCCGGGCACGTCCATGGGCGCTCTCGAGCTGCCCTCGAGAGGTTCGAGCCCTTCTTCGAGCAGCGCCGCGACCTGGGCCGAAAGGGATTGCGCCAGCCGGTGTCCGATCGTAATCACTCGTCTTCCGGGGGCCGGTTCGCAACGAGGAGCAACCATGAGAGCAGCAATCGCAGCGTTGGCCGTTTTCGCCGTGACCCTCGCCGGGAGCAACGCGACTGCCCAGGAGCGGGCAGGCAACGGCGTCGAGCTCGACATCGGCGTCGTCGACCGCACTTTCCCGTTCGCCGGTCAGCTCAACCTCACGGTGCCGGCGCGCATCGGCTTTCGCGTAGACAGGCTCGCGATCATGCTCGGCATCTACGGGATCCGCGGGAGCATCGGCGAGGCGGGCGAGAACTTCCTCGGTGAAGAGACGAGCACCACGATGAGCGGGCTCGCCCTGAACCTGGCCCCGACCGTCCGCTTCTACCTGTCCGATCTCGAGGCGGGGAAGCTCGTCCCCTACGTGCAGGGCGAATTCAACTACGTGATCACCACAACCTCGACCGAGCGTGAGCCCGCGCCGCCTACGCCTCCAGGGGAGGATTCGACCGACGAGACGGTCCTCGGCTTCGCAGTGAGCGCGGGCGGCGAGTACCTCGTCTCGAAGAACTTCGGCCTCTCCGGCGACCTGGCCCTTCGCATGCTCTACGTCGGCCTCTCCCAGGACGACTCGGAGTCCAGCGCCTCGGCCACGGTGCTGGCGCTCGGCGCCACGCTGTCGGCGAACTTCCACTTCTAGGCTGAGGCGTCAGGTGGTTCGGGGCGGAGTCGGGCAACCCGGCTCCGCCCTCTCTGCGTCTGCGAGTGCGCGAGGCCGCTGCTCGCGGTCGCAGTCGCGGGCCGTTGTCCGGACGGCCGGCTGAGCGCGGGCTCGGAGGGCCGGGCGAAGGCTGTGGGGCCCAGAAGGCAGCGCGCTGCCGGCCGGTGCGCCCCCGTGAGGCCGCCGGGCCGAAAGGATGAAACCCTGGGGCTCCCCGGTTGTGCCCCGGGTTGGCCGGCGCCGCGTGAGCGAGCAGCCGGTTTGCCCCGGAAGGCTCGAGCTTGCAGAACTACGGGGAGCCACAACGGGACGGCCGGCGACGTGGAGGCCGTCCGCCGAATGCGAACGGTGATGGCCTTGCACGGGGCGCGGGGTGGACAGGCTGGAAGGGCGTTTCCAGATCTTGCGAGCAAGTGCTCGTCAGGTCGCGTCACCCGTCTGCGCAGGCGCTGGACGAAGGGCGCCGACCGCTCTGCTCCCGTGAGGCGAACCATGCGGCGCGGCCTTCTTCTCCTCGTCCTCGGACTCTCCCTGGTGCTCCCGGCCACGGCCCTCGCGACCTCGGCGCCGCGCTTGCCGTCCGTTCTTCGGGAAGCGGACCTCCAGCCCTACTTCTCGGGCGAGCTCGCCCATGCCAGGCGTCTGCTCGACAGCGACCCCGCCAAGGCTCTCGAGCTCCTGAAGGACGCGGGCGACGCGGCGCCGGTTCGCTACCTGCGCGCGCTCGCTCTCTCGCGAGCGGGTGAGCCCGCTTTGGCCGCGCCGAGGCTGCGCGCGCTCGCGGACGCGATGCCGGCCCTCTCCGACCGCATCCACCTC
>ENA-UOOH01003224-UOOH01003224.1-fermentation-metagenome-genome-assembly--contig:-NODE-3224-length-12775-cov-8.305739_pt1 | contig 12775 bp, 14 predicted proteins | sample MGYA00245778_ERZ724025 | MGnify/ENA primary metagenome ERZ724025 (study PRJEB28704, sample SAMN03018313) | fermentation metagenome | biome: anthropogenic terrestrial biome; feature: soil; material... | reverse complement strand
GCATAGAACAGCATTCCGAAGATTATGCCAGACGCCCCACCCATGGTTCTGATCATGGTCCGGCCTGAGGTAGAAAACACGTCATAGACATCAGTGAACTCCCTAGCCCGCAACTCCTCGCGGCAGCGATCCAAACCGGCGGCCATTCCGATGCCGTGATCGCCATCGCCTATGTTGCGGTCTGCTTCACAGAGCAGCTCCTTCGATTCAACAATGGCATCAGCCACATAGACCATCATCTCTCTGGCCTGAGCTGCAGATATGCTGTCCATGTTGAAGTATCCCCCCGTTCTTGTGAGCACTTCAGCCTTGCTCTCTCCGAGTTGATGTGTTATAGTGATGTCACTACAACTATATGTTATCATAGGGTGGGTGGTTGTCAACCAGTACCGGATAGGCTCATACGTGAGCTGCAGATGCCAGTACCATTCACCGCGAGGAAGGCAGGTGAGTTGCTGTGCGCAAGCTAGCCGTTGGCACAAACATCAAAATGTACCTGGGATATCAGCAGACTGCATCGTGGATGATCGGAATTGCCGCAGCTCTGTCTGATATCCCACATGTCGAGACGTTTGTGTTTGTTCCGGCGCCTAGTCTAGTAGACGCCCAGAGGATTTTCAGCGGAATGCCCACGGGATACGGCGCTCAGAACATGCATTGGGCCGCGTCAGGCCCATACACGGGAGAGCTGTCAGCCGAAATGCTTGTGGAACTCGGTTGCACGCACGTGGAACTAGGGCACGCTGAGCGCCGGCAGTATTTCGGAGATACTGACGAAACAGTGAATCTCAAGCTCAAACGTGCACTCGCTTCACAGCTACGTGCTGTGGTCTGCCTTGGCGAAGTTGATAGGTGCACGCCAGCAGCTGCTCGTGCTCACTTGGGGGATCAACTCGGCAGATTGTTGGATGGAATCCCTCCTCACCAAGCCGCAGGCTTTATGCTTGCATATGAACCGAGATGGGCCATTGGCGTGGACGCAACTGCTCCCGCTGATCACGTTCAGGAAATGCACGCCTATATCCGCACCGTCGCAGGTTGCCTCCTGGGGCACGATGCGGCAGACAAGCTTCGGATAATCTACGGTGGGAGCATAGGGCCTTGTGACGTGTCAACCCTGTGCAGTTTGCCAGATGTCGATGGGCTGTTCATTGGACGTTCTGCATTGGATGTAGGTCAATTCAGACAAATGGTCATGGACGCGGGAAATGCCCGGATCGCCAGGCGCGATCAGCCACAGCAGTAGCTTGCTCCTACGCGAGTCATCCATCGCCAACTGGGCGTAAGCATGGGCACTAGTTGAGTGATGTCTAGTGGAGGGTATGGAATGAAGCTAATCATAGGCAGCGACCATTACGGATTGCCGCTGAAGCAGGTAGTTGTGGAACTCATCAAGAAGGACCATCCCGAAGTATTACTCACTGACTATGGCGTCTTCACTCCCGATCCGGTTGACTATCCGGACATTGCTCTACCAGTTTCGGAAGCAGTAGCAAGTGGCAGGTTCGATCGTGGCATCCTGATCTGCGGCACCGGAGCAGGCATGGCTATATGCGCAAACAAGGTCCCAGGCGTCAAGGCGGTATGCTGTCATGATCCCTACACAGCTGAGAGAGCTCGCAAAAGCAATAGCGCTCAGATCATGACTTTGGGCGCCCAGGTCATAGGGCCGGAGATGGCAAGGATACTGGTGAGTACGTGGCTAGCTTCCGACTTCGCGGGAGGGCGATCCTTGCCAAAGGTGGCCAAAGTGGACGCAATTGACGTCAAGTATCGACATGGAGAGCCAGAGCCAGCAACTAAGTAGTTCTGCGGAGTGTAGCCATGTGGGTCGTGTCAGCAGCAGAGTGACGCCGGACCGTGCCAAGGCTAAGCTCGCAAAATGCCAATGAGAGCGGCCGGTCGCGCCGTGATAGCTCGCGCCCGGCCGCGACCGGTACTAGAGACCTCTAGTGGCTTGATGCAGCCCAGTCACGCTTGAAACGCTCAATCCCAATGTCTGTGAGCGGATGCTCCATCAGCTTCTTCATCACGGCGAAAGGTACGGTTGCTATGTGCGCTCCGGCAGCGGCAGCCTCACAGACTTGAATGGGCTGCCGTATACTTGCCGCAATTATCTCCGTTTCGATGTTGTGAAGCTCAAATATCTTGGATATCTCCCTAATCAGGGCCATCCCGTCTGCGCCCACATCGTCAAGACGCCCCACGAACGGGCTGACGAATGCGGCGCCGGATCGAGCTGCAGCAAGGGCCTGATTGGGGGAAAACACCAAAGTGACATTGGTCCTGATGCCTCGGGCCCTCAGCACTCTCGTGGCCTTCAGCGCTTCCCAGGTAGCTGGCACCTTGATCACCACATTTGGAGCCAAAGACGACAGCTCAATGCCCTCTCTTACCATCTCATCGCATGAATCGCCCATCACTTCGGCGCTTACCGGGCCGTCAACGATTGAGGCAATATCCGCTATGGTCGGCTCAAACTTCTTCCCTTCACGAGCGACCAAAGTTGGGTTCGTTGTCACACCATACACGAGTCCTGTGGCAACAGCCTCGCGAATGTCAACCACATTCGCGGTGTCGATAAAGAGTTTCATGATTTACCTGTCCTTCCATTGCAGCCCCGCTCACATGATCGCGCCGAAGCTGCATGTGATGTCGCGCCGGGATGGGCGCTCTTCAGCTTTTCGTCAGCTACGATGTACTACATTCCCGCTGCGTCTCAGTCCATTTGGTCCGCTTTCAGCCCAGGGATGAACCGACACGCCTCGACCAGTGCCTTCGCCACTCGCGCGTATGTGACTGCCACATGGTGGATGTACGGGCCCTCGATGATCCTCCGCTCCCACCTAGGCCAATCATCGACTTCTAGCCACACATAGGTACCTCTGGTCATGGGCCCGTCCGTGGATCTCCCTTCCCCGATTAGCAGCGAGTATTCTCCATGGTCGGCGTCGAATCTGCACACCGTGAGATCACCGCTCTTGAGTCTCCATTCCCCTACTATGGGCCGCTTGTCGAGAAACAGCGAGTGCCTCTCCAGTTTAGCTCCACGGGAGTCGCTTTCGTCTCGCAGCGCCCATGGGAAGTTCCCGCAGTGCCACAGCAGTTCGGCATTGTCATTTGTCGGGTGCCTGACTGTCAGGTCCGCCAGAAATGGGGGGGTAGCGTGCATCGCTGCCGCTTGCAGCATCACCGACGAGATCGCGCCATGGATGTCGGTTTCGCATGCCACGGGCAGTCCTTCTGCTGTCAACTCACCGTTGACGAAGCAAGGCATGATTCCCAGTTCTTGCTGCAACGCTGTCCAACACTGCAATGCAATGGCTGAGGCACCGACAGAAGCGGCCCATCTAGAGAGGGCCAGCTTCAGAGCCACAGTGACGTTCAACTCTTCGGTCGTAAGGTGCGAGGTCTCGAATCTAGATGCAATCGATGAGAGTTCCTCTTTGATTCTCTCCCTGTACTCGTCCGATTGGAGCACTTGGTTTACCATGGACGCCAGTTCGCTCACCGTCAGGGGTTCAATCCGTATGCCAAATCGTTCTAGCAGCTCACCTTCGTTAGCCATAACTGTCCAGAACCCCCGGGGCCGTGTTCCGATTTGCCCTATTACCAAGTTCTCGAGGGACTTCTTGACCGATACTGCCGATAGGAAAGTCGAGAACCCCTCGCGGAACTCGAGATCATCTACTCGGCAGTTGACTATGTAGCTGAATGCGACTCCGACACGCCGCAGCGCCTTGCTGCTCGCAAACAGGCCGCACTGCGTGTCTCGCAATCTGGTACCGTCAGCCAGCGGCTCCTCATCCCTCGGGCCCCACAGGAGCACAGGTTTCCTCAAAGCTCCGGCCAACGCTCCTACAGCATCTTCAGCTCCGAAGTTGCAGTGTGGGATGAACAAGGCATCGATGCCCGATCGAGAGAACCTTTCTACGACTTTTGAGACATCGGCAGGATCGTATAGAAGCCCGTCATCGTTCAACCAGTCTATGTCCATAATGTGGACAGGATAGCTGCCAATAGCCTGAAGAGTCAGCCTTTTGAACTTCAGCGCCTCGTCTCGACTGAACACCTGCCGTCGCGTCGGGACGAACCCAAGGGTTAGCGTGGAATGACGTCCTTCCATTTGCACTATCACCCTCCAAAACCCGTTTACCGCATCTCAGCCTAGGTTCCCAAATGCACACATCTGGTTCGGCCGCTTCTATCACCTTGTAGATGCCATGATCGTCTCAGCTAGATCGGCGAATATCGATGCTGCCAACGGTACTTCCGCATCGTCAACATCTTGGTGCGTGACCATTCGTATCCGCGTTGGTCCCACTGGCAACAAATTGACGAGGCGACTTGCACACTCTTGTGCAAACCCAGAAGCGGAAATGCCCAATGCACTAACGTCCACGTACACCATGTTGGTTTGAACATCGTCCGGATCCAGCCTAAGCCCTCTGATCTCACGGACGCACTCGGCCAGCCGTGTCGCGTTCCGATGATCTCTCTCAAGCCTGTCACGCACGCCATCCAGAGCAATCAACCCTGCAGCTGCCAGCACTCCAGCTTGCCTCATCCCTCCGCCAACCAGTTTGCGAACACGGCGAGCCTCTTCGATGAACGATGCGCTGCCGGCCACAATAGCTCCAACAGGCGCCCCCAGTCCTTTGGACAAGCAGAAAGTAACCGAGTCTACGAATTCTGCGATCTTGTCCACTGAGACTCCAAGTGCTGCTGCGGCGTTGCAAATCCTGGCCCCATCCATGTGTATTCTTAGTCCGCGCGTGTCAGCCAACGCTCTCAACTCTCGCAGGTTGCCGAGCGGCACTACAGCCCCGCCGGCTTCGTTATGCGTGTTCTCTATGCAAATGACCGCGGTTCGGGGCTGGTGTATGTCGTCTTCACGAATCCTCGACTCTACCATCGCAGGATCCATGACACCCCTGCGAGACGGCACAGGACTCGCAGTGAGTCCTCCCAGTCTAGCGTAGCCCCCACATTCATGTGATAGAATGTGGCAATTCTCCTCGGCTATGATCTCCTGACCGGGACGGGTCTGGGCCAATAGAGACACAAGGTTCCCCATGGTGCCGCTGGCAACAAAGAGCGCGGCCTCCTTGCCCGAGATGCGTGCCGCCTTTTCCTCCAGGGCGTTGATGGTAGGATCCTCGCCACAGACGTCATCTCCAACGGCTGCACCAGACATCGCCTCGCGCATGCGCGCATTCGGCTGGGTCATTGTATCGCTGCGCAGCTCAATTCTTCCATCTATCACCGAAACCGACTCCCTTCTCATCGCTAGGCTTAGCAAAAGTGCGAAGCGCGGTTCGCTTAGGGATCGAAGCCAGCAATGGTTTCGGCGAGAATATGAACTGCCGCGGTTAGCTGCTCGACTTCCACGGACTCTGCATCAGCGTGGGCTTTCTGCAAACTACCAGGGCCAAACACCACAGCCGGGATACCTGCGGCTACCAACTTGCTCGCATCGGTTCCGCATGGAAGTCCCTCTGGCTGGTAATGGAATCCGTGATTCCTGGCGGCATGATGTAAGCACGTAGCAATCACTGCAGCGCCATCCGTCTCCATTGCTGCATCCGCATGGAATGGGTCATGGACGACCGCAGAACCGCGCTCCCAACCCTCGGAGATGCGCTGGACTGCCTGGCGCACTTCATCAAGTGCGGATTCAGGGGTTTGGCCAGGAATTACCCTTAGGTCGATGTCCACTTTACATTCGCCAGGAACGGTGTTGATGCCGGTTCCACCGCGGATAACCGATACGGTAAACGTGGGCCGTCCCACGAGCGGATGAACTCGCCTCTCATATAGGCTGCTCAATTCGCGTTCAAGAGCACAGATCAACTCTGCCATGAGCCCAATTGCGTTCGTCCCATTTTCCGGCTGAGACGTGTGACATGGCACTCCCCTGGTCTCAATCGAAAACCTGGCTACTCCCTTTTGAGCTACGGCGACCCGCAGATTCGTGGGTTCACCCACAATAGCCCCGTCTGCTCTGAAACCAGAGCGAACAAGTTCCAGGACGCCTCTGAATGCATGCTCTTCGTCAGCAACGGCTGCCAGGTATACGTCCACGAGAGGCTCGATGCCCTGCTTGTGCAGAAGCAGCATGGCTGTGATCATGGCAGCTAAGGAGCCTTTGGCATCACAGGCGCCTCTACCCCACACCCTGCCTTCGGTGATGGTTGGGCTGAAGGGCCCTATTGACATAGTTCCCACGCCCACAGTGTCCATGTGAGTCTCTAGAAGAAGCTTTCGCGAACCATCGGCCCCCGGCCATCTCACGATCACATTTGGCCTCTCGGGCACAACAGGCTGTATGCTGACCTCGAATCCGGGCCGATCCAGGAGGCCCGCAACAAACGCGGCCACACGACCTTCTCCGTATTGACCGGCATCAGAGCTCCCGAGATTCGCATAGCATGGATTGACACTAGGGATCGCGATTAGGTCGGCCAGTAGCTCTGTTACCATCGCTTCAACATCCACTGCTCTCACGTCCTTCGCTTCTGGGCAATTCCTATAAGGAGGGCGGCGAGGCGCACTTGGGCCTCCCCGCCCTCGCATTCGCACGCGTCTGCTCTAGCGACAACTCCTGCGACTATGGAGTGGATCAAGAACGCTTACGGTTCCGCTTACGGTTCAACCGCAAACGCAATGCGAATGTAGGTTTTGCGCACGACTGCACGTCAGAACGACTTCATTGGGAGTTCGGTCATCTCCGTTCCGGTCGTTGCCTGGTACAGTTCCTGGAGTTTCCCTGAGGTCATGTTGCAGAAAATAAACGTGTTGAGCCATTGGAGCAGTCGCCCGTCTTCCTCGCGCACTCCAATTCCGGCAGGCGAAACCCTAAGTACGCCCTTGATCTCCAGCTTCTTGGTTGGGTTCTTCTGGATTATCTCGTGGGCCAGCAAGTCTGAGTGAATAAGCGCGTCTACTCGCCGAGTTAGGAGGGCGGTAGTCGTTGTGACATCGTCCTCATATCTGATTATCTCGGTTCCCTTTGGCGCAACAGCCGTAAGCGTTATGTCCTGGGTAGTGCCTCTTGGCACGCCCACCTTGAATCCTGACATTCCGTTAACGCCCTTGAAGTCGGCATCCTTGGACCCAACGATAAGCAGGCTTGCCGCATAGTAGGGATTGGTGAAGCTAATGGACTTTGCCCTCTCAGGAGTGATTCCGAAAGTAGCGATCACGAGATCGACCTTCTTGGTAAGAAGATACGGTATCCGGTTGGGTCCTGTGACCTCAACTACCTTCAGCTTGACACCGAGCTCTTGGGCGATTAGGTTAGCCACTTCGACATCATATCCAACAGGCTGGTGTTTCTCGTTCCTGTAGCCGTACGGCGGCGCCTGAAGTCCTAGACCGACAACTATCTCACCTCTGTCGAGAATCTGCTCGAAAGTGCTCTTCTCGGCAGCCACAGTCTGCACGCTCGCCACTCCAACCAACAGGCACAGCATGAGCATGAGCACTGAGTGTATCACGAGTCTACGGGACATTGCATTTGCCTCCTTCGTGTTGTTGATATGGTCTGATAAGTACCTTGGCACCAGTCACCTTGCCTGAACTCCGGGTTTCTTGCGTCCGGAGCTAGAATGCATTCATGGGCAACTGAAGCATCTGGGATCCTGTTGCGCGGAGGTAGACTTCCTGCAATGTACCTGATGTCATGTTGCAGAATATGAACGTATTGAGCCACTGCAGAAGCCTCACATCTTCGGATCGTACTCCCATGCCCAGGGGTTCAGACACTAGAACGGCCTTCACTTCGAGATCCTTATCCGGGTTCTTCTGGATGATCTCCTGCGCTAGCAAGTCAGAGTGAACGATCGCATCAACACGCCGAGTCAGCAGAGCCGTCGTAGTTGTAACATCATCTTCGTATCTGATTATCTGAGTTCCCGAAGGAGCAGCAGCTGTGAGAGTCAGATCATTCGTGGTGCCTCTCGGGACACCGACTTTTCTTCCGGCGAGCCCGCTTACACTGTGATACTTGTCACTCCTGTACCCTACTACCAGCAACGATGCGCCGCAGTATGGAATTGTAAAGGAGATGGATTTCGATCTCTCCGGGGTAATGGTAAAGGTCGCAAGCACGACATCCACCTTGTTTGTCAGCAGGTAAGGGATTCTGTTCGCTCCGGTCAGTTCAACAATCTTCAGCTTCACTCCGAGCTGTTCGGCTATGAGCTTGGCCACCTCTACATCGTACCCAGCAGGCTGGTATTTGGTGTCCCTGAAGCCATACGGCGGAGCCTGGAGACCTACACCGACGACTATCTCTCCTCTGTCCAGAATCTGTTCAAAGGTGCATTTGGTCTCAGCATACGCAGCCCCTGCACCGAACAGCAGACACACCGCCAACAGGACCGACAGGCATTCGAGAACCCTACGCAACATGCCCGCGCTCATCATTCCGTCTCCCTTCGTGTAACATTGGAAGGTCGTTGGTTCTCTGTGCGACAGCCATTCCTCTGCCGAAAAAGAGTTACTATCACCTCCATCAACTGCGCTCATCCAAACAGGTCGTGTTCATGCGGAGATTCCGGCTCAGAAATCGCTGGTCATCCTCATAGTATGGCGCCTATAAACTGCCTCAGGTTCGGGGATTCTGGATGGTCGAAGACTTGGTCCGGTGGACCTTCTTCTTCTATCCTTCCGCCATGCATGAACACAACACGATCGGCCACGTGCCGCGCAAACCCCATCTCGTGGGTAACAGACAGCATCGTCATGCCGCTGTTGGCTAAATCCTCCATTACTTTGAGTACCTCGCCTATGAGTTCCGGATCCAGGGCTGATGTGACCTCGTCAAACAGCATCAATTTGGGATCCATGGCCAGCCCCCGAGCGATGGCGACACGTTGCTGTTGTCCTCCGGAAAGATTAGCCGGACAGGAATCACACTTGTCAGCCAGCCCAACACGGCTCAGCTCCTCCATTGCCCTCGACTCCGCCTCACGCTTTGGCACTCTCTTGACAACTCGAGGCCCAAGGGCAACATTCTGTAGAGCCGTCAGATGAGGGAACAAGTTGAAATTTTGAAATACGAACCCAACCTGCTTCCGCAAGTCCCTCAGGTCCCTTGGCGTCCGTATCACCTGTCTTGACTCGAACCATATGGAGCCCGAATCGATGGGTTCAAGGCCGTTGACGCACCTTAGGAGAGTGCTCTTCCCAGAACCGCTCCGACCGATGATCACCACAACTTCGCCCTTGTGGACGTGTAGGCTAACATCTTTCAGGACTTCCAGCGTGCCAAAGGACTTGCTCATGCCTTCTATTCTAAGCACTCGGTATGAACCTCCTCTCTAATCTGCTCCCGAGAAGCGACAGCGGATAGCAGAGAGCAAAGTAAAACAGACAGACTATTGCATATACCAAGAACGGTTGGTAGGTCGCTTGAAGTACTATCGTGCCTGACTTCGTGAGTTCAATGTACCCGACGATTGATGTGAGCGAGGTTCCCTTGATAATGCTGACGAGGAAACCCACAAGAGGCGGAATAGATATCTTGAATGCCTGAGGAAGGATGACCCTGCGCATCTGCTGCCAGTAAGTAAAGGCGAGTGAAGCTGACGCCTCCCATTGGCCCTTGTCGATACTCTGTATGCTTCCTCTCAGTATTTCGCCTATGTAGGCGCTGCTGTACGCAACTAGCGCAATAGACACGCTCTGAAGCGGCGACGTATCGAAACCCAGAATGGGCAGTCCGAAGTAGAAGATGAAGATCTGAAGCAGTAGCGGGGTACCGCGAAATACATAAGTATATAATGCACCAATGGCATTGGCTATCTTGCTGTGAGGAAAGGTCTTGAGCAGTCCAAGAACAAGACCGAAGACCAGCCCCCCAAATGCGGTAATTGCTGTCAGCATGAGAGTCATCCCAGCTCCCCTTAGCATGAAAAGCAGGTCATTGTGGGAGAAGACCCGTATCAACTGTGTTCACCACCCTTCCCGTTCGCCGGCCAGGCAGTCTCAATGATTTGTCCAAGAAGGCTTTCTCTATGAGCCAGAACGCAACAGCAAACACCGAAGCCAGGGCAAGATAGAGCGCCGCGATGAGCAGATACACCTCAAAACTGCGGAAGGTCCGAGACTCAATTATGCTGGCTGCGTACGTTAGCTCGGGGACGGCAATCTGAGACACGACTGAGGTCCCCAACATGGTAAGGATGAACTGGTTGCCCAGCGAAGGAAAGACTGTTTTGATTGTGGGAAAGAGAATGACATATCGGAACACTTGGTACCGGCTCATTCCCAGGGAGAACCCCGCCTCCTTTTGCCCCTTGCCAACCGCTTCGATACCTGACCGGACTATCTCTGTGGCATAGGCGCCACAGTTGATTCCAAGCGTCAGCACAGCCGCAGCACTTGGATCGAGCCAGACCCCGAAACTAGTCAGCCCAAAGAACACGAGGTACAACTGGATCAGCGCCGGCGTGTTCCTTATGAACTCGACGTATGCCACAGCAATCCGCCTTGCCACCGGCTTGTCTGATGTCTTGAGATAACCGCCAACTATGCCTACTGCAACTCCGAGGAGAAATGACATGCACGAAAGCCTCATTGTGGCAACTAGGCCAGGCAACATCATGTGCTGGTACCTAAGCACATCTGCGAAGCGCAACTTGTAGCCCACACTGTCACCCCCAACTGTTTTCCGCAAGAGCGCCCGTCAGCACCATCGGTTTTCATGGCTAATCAGGCGTTCCGGCCTCTCCAGATGAAGCCACCCAGTCCAGTGGCTTGATGCCGCGGAAATTCAATGAACCGACCAAGGAGAGCATTCTCTGCTCAGTATTGCGCGTGTGAACACGCGCAATGCGTTCCGCTTCTTCCGCGTCCTCATTGGCAATGGCATCGACTAGAACATGGTGGATACAGCGATCCTCCAATGCGTCTTTTGGATACGAGTCGCTGAGGTATGTCAGGCAGTCCACCCTGCTGAGGTAGCAGCGAACAGGGTAGTAAGCCCCGGACAAGACTTGATTGCCTGACGCCTTCACTACCGATTCATGGAACACCCAGTTGAACATGAAGTAGCTGTTGGGATCACCATCCTCCAGCGCCGATGACGTTAGCGATGCCAAGTTTCGCAGCTCGGCCATATTCACTGCCTTGCCGTTCTGCGCGGCCAGTCGTGCTCCCATTCCTTCTATGGCCTCTCGTAGTTGTGAATACTCGCGGACCATCTTCACAGTAATTGGTGCCGCCACCCATCGGTATTTCGCGTCCTCTACAACAAGATTCTCCCTGGTGAGCTGGATCAATGCTTCACGGACCGGTGTCCGGCTAATGTTCAGACGCTTGCACACATCAGATTCGAGAATGGCCTCGCCTGGCGGTATTCTCAGCGACACCACCTCGCTCCAGAGGTACATGTAGGCCTTCTTGGCAAGCGCGTTTGTCTCTCTCATTGGCTACCTCACCTCACGGCTTCAGCTTAAGCAAGGTGCCCGCAGACCCCTCAACTGCGTGCGGTACGACTATGGTCTATGTATACGTCATCTTTTCAGAAACTCCTTCAGACGCCCATGCGATTATTTGATTTTGCTGGGCTATCGCCATAGCACAACCTTCTCCCGCGTGCGTTCTCACGTATACGTCTGCCCTGTTGAGCGCTGGCTTAGCACACACGACACCCATGTCGCCTACACCATTGCCGGTTCTAGCTGGGCATATGCAATTCTCGTCCAAGTGCAGGATTCTGCTCATCGTTGTCGAAGACCATTCATGTATACATTGGTCTGTCAGTGGCGCGAAGGGTTGCCGAGGAAGGTTGCTAGAGATTCCAGACTGATACGTGCGGGTTCGAGTGGCCGGGAGGTGATACCAAGAGCAGCCAAGCCCATCGGCTGGGCATATTGTCAGTTCTGAATGCGATTGGAGTGATAACAATGACACTGGATGACGCGAAACGCGAAGCTCTTGCCATGCTGCGCGATGCACAGATAGTCCTGACAGAACAGGAGCAGGAATCGATGGAGGTCGCGGATCTTGGCCTTGGCAATGTGGAAGAGATTGGGCTTCAGATTGTTGTGTACGTCAACACAGAAAGGTACTGCGCCAAGGAACTCGTCATGATGCCCAGACAGACATTCCCTGAACACACGCATCCCGATCTGGGTGACGTCTCCGGCAAGATGGAGACCTTCAGATGCAGAAAGGGCGTTGTCTATCTCTATGTTCCTGGCCCTCCCACAACAGACATACAGGCCATCATACCAGTCGGGAGCGAGAACGTGTTCACTGCCAGACATGAAATCGTGCTGAGACCTGGAGATCAGTACACGCTACAGCCAAACACAGCACACTGGTTCCAGGCCGGAGACGAGGGGGCGATCGTGTCGGAGTTCTCGTCCCGCAGCCGCGACCAGTTCGACATTTTCACGGACACCACAATCGTACGGGATTTCCAGGACGAGAAGTAGATCTGACAACGTAGTGTGCGCAGACAGCAAACCGGCCGCATCGTTGTCCGTTACGCCTCGCTGCGGCCGGTTCCGCGCTCGCCAAGGACCCGTAATGAAGATATCTACTGACGCCAATCATCCAATCCAGAGCCTCAGGCCTTTTGCGTGTAGAAGAGCGATGCCCCGTTGCTCTGCCTCCATCGGAAGCTTGACGGCGAAGAGCGGCGGGACGAGTCCGGCTGGTTTCGGGCAATCGTCGTCAAGAGCCCAAGCAAGCGCAAAGTAGACGAGATGAAACGAGCCAAAGAGATTGAGACCATCGACGCCTGGCTGCGCGATGTTCG
>ENA-UOOH01003223-UOOH01003223.1-fermentation-metagenome-genome-assembly--contig:-NODE-3223-length-12785-cov-6.173134_pt1 | contig 12785 bp, 16 predicted proteins | sample MGYA00245778_ERZ724025 | MGnify/ENA primary metagenome ERZ724025 (study PRJEB28704, sample SAMN03018313) | fermentation metagenome | biome: anthropogenic terrestrial biome; feature: soil; material... | reverse complement strand
TGCCTGTAGTTCTATCCAACACATTGATAGCAGCATCTAACTGGGTTTTCTCATAGTGTCCATTGAGTAGTTTTATGAGCTTCTTAGCCGCATAAGGTGCAGCATACTTAAGACTATTGCTTGCTGCAGTTAAATATTCCTGTTCGAGTTTGTCCAGCTCAGCCTTAAATTCAGGTATCTCTTTCCATGCATATATAGTTGTACGACTTACATTTAATTCCTCTGAAATATCAGTAATTGTTACACCTTTTACCAATAACTTTATACATTCAATTTGAGCTTCTGTTAGCATTCCTGCACCTCCTAACGCTATAAATTATTCATTATTAACATCTTATCATTATGTTTTAATCTTGACTTAAACATTAATTAATATTAATTTATAAAAAGATTAAAATAGCGAATCTATTGATAATATTTGTATTTACTTTAGATATATATTGTTCTGTCAAATCAAGTTTTTCTGCTATTCTTCTATTTGTAATTTTTTCAAAGTATCTCATTTTAATTATTTCATTTTCACGTTTTGTCAATGTATCTAAAGCATTGTTTATTTTATCAATCTGGCTTTGTTTATGATCTCTTATTGAATTTAAATAATTGATTCTTTTTTCTTTTGATACAACTTCATTTTCTACATTTGAATTAAATTTATATGTTTGTCCTGATTTTTCTTTATAATTTATAGCACTGCATCCGGTATAATCTTTTTGTATTTCATTTATTTCAATATCTATATTTTTAATTTGTGCCTGTATATTTTTGTAATTATATAAAAGATATTCTACTTTGCTGAAATTTGACATTATATTATTCATCTCCTTTTTATCATCTGGACAGATATTAAATACATCTGGCAACCTTTAAAACTTAGTCATATCAATACTTAAAAGCTACTTTTTTATTGAAATTCGTGGACAGATATATATAAATTCTTTATTATATATTTATAAAGTTTATATTTTACTTTTCTTTATATAAAAGAATATAAATTTATCTGTCCATCTGTCCTTAACATACTTTAAACTGTTGCTATTACTACATTATATTGGCTTCCAGATGATTAAATTTATCTGTCTTTATCTGTCCACATCTGGATTTTTCTGAAATATTCTTTCACCTTTTATTTTTTTATCTGTATTAAAACCATGTTTACAAACTTCTCTTGAAAATGCTATCCTGCTTAAAGCTTTAAGCCCGCTTTCACTGCAATATAGTGAGTATCGTAAATAAATATCTTTCGTAGGTTCATTCTCAATTTTGTTGTCTTCTAAGAATGCAATAACAGGATTATTAATTTCTTCATACTGCTGCCATATTTGTTGTGATGCTTTAGAAGCTGTAAAACTATTGTTTTTTAATATCCTTTCAAGTGCTGTAATACTTATTTTAAGCAGATATTCAAGTGATTCATTGGTAAGTAACTTATCCTTTATGAATGGATCAAAATCGGGATCATCTTTAGTAAATTTTGCATTAAAAGGTATAAATATAAGTCTGCTTTTTAAGCCGTCTGACAAATCATTAATACGTGGAAGATCATTCGCACTAAAAATTAATTTACTGTAATTTTCAAAATCAAAAGGGTCCTTACCTTTACGCTCAACATTGACGGTCTCACCTGTAACCAATTTTTTAAAAGTTTCATTATCATCAATATATTTGTTAGAAATATCATCACCGATATTAGCTAACTTTCCTTCAAGCTGATAAGTCTTGAATCGATCTCCAAGTTCTTTTAAACTTACTGATGATAAATTATCATTGCCTAACATTGCTTTTATTACTTTAAGTAAAGTTGATTTACCGTTTTGTCCATTACCAGTAAGAATAAAACATTTTCTCAATTCATTACGCCTGAATAATGTATATCCTATCATTTCTTCAATTAACAGCCGGAGTTGTTTATCATTACAACATATTTTATTTAGAGTTATATCAACTATTTCTGAATATGCTTCAGGATTATAATTTATTGGAATTTTATTTTTAATAATTATTTTTGGATTAAAATCTTGTAGCTGTTTAGTTGCTATATTAAATATTCCATTACCCAAAGCTATTAAATTTGATGATGCTTGTACCTGTTCTGGAGCTAACAAATTAAGATAGTTTATAACTTCATTTCTTATATTTTTGGTTGAATTATTTATATATTTCAACATAGATTTTTCTATTTCATTAAGGTTATTTGTATAAACACCATCTTTATATATGTGCAGTTGATTATTAATTTTTACAATGTTTTGATTTTCAATGAGGTATTTAGCAAGATCCTCATATTGCAGCTTACCTTTAATATAAAATGATTCTTTCATGAAAGCTTCATCACGAAGTATTGTATTAATCTCATGTTCTGGAAGTGGCTGCTGCAAAATATATTTATTTATTATCTTTATTGTTTCTTTAATATCAGGGACACTCATTCCGGCACCCTGTAATGTAAGAATATAATTAAATAATGTTTGATTTCTGCCGTCACCTTCCGACATACTTGAAAAATCTATCGATGTTTTACTAAGTGGGTATAACCATTTGGGAAGTTCCTGGGGATTATCACATTTCGTTAATCTTCTTGTTTTACCATTTACTTTAAGTGGTATTACTGCATTTTGTGAGCCTAAGCCAATATCTATTTTTATTCCAATTGCCGTATAATAGCCCTGTTTTCTTCGTTCTATTCCTGGATTAATAAAATAAAAATGTCTGCCACGCTCTGTTTTTAATGTTCCACATTGGATATGCTGATCTTGTATAATTTTATATAATATTTCTGATTGGTTAGCATCATCAACATCAATTTGAATCATATTATCATCAAGAATTCCACCATAATCAGAGTTACTTTTTCTTATATATTCATAAGTATAAAATTTGGTACGATCTTTATATTCTTCTAATGGCTTCTTGCCTTTTGTTGGTATATATCCTTTAAACAAATTTTTTCACCACACTTTATTGGAAATTGATTAAAAATCACATCCCATTTAAGGTCTAAGTGGGACATTGTAAATTTTTAAAATATCTCTTTGTATGTCTCTAATCCCTCGTTCTACTCTTTAATACTCATTTTTTCAAATGTCCCATTTAGATACCTAATTGGGATAGTAAAATTAAAAATTGGAAGTTATTCTCACCGGTAAAATTAAATCTAAGTCAGCATCATTTTTTAAAATTATGGGGCCAACATTGGTGCTAAATTCAATTGTGCACTTTTTATACTTTTTTAACGGTTCTTTCCAGTATGCAGGATTTGAAGCTATTTTAAACGGTAATTCTGTTTCATTTTCTAATATTTCTATAGGTATTGATTCTTGAATCTTGCTGATTGTATTTACTTTTTCTATTATTAATTTATCTTGCTCTATTGTAAATATAGCAATTTCCTTTGTTGCCAATGTCATTTTAAACATTGCTTTCATTTTCTCATATAACTTTTTAGGATCAGCTTTAATCTTTAAACTACATTCTTCAGGTATTATTGAACTGTATTTTATAAATTCACCTTCAAGTAATTTGGATGTTATGACCAACTCCTCAATAACTATCTCTATATACTCAGCTTCATCATCTGTATAAATCTGTACTATTTTTTCTGACCTTTTATTAAGGACTTTTAATAACAATTTAACCAGATTACCCGGTAGCGTTATTGACGGATGAATATTAAATTTATCTGTATCACAAACTGCTAACGTATAACCATTTAAAGCTGCTGCTTTATTTTTTTGGATATTTAGCCCTGTTAATATTGGTCTTATTTTATCCTCACTCATGCAATATGAAGTATTTTTGATTAGCCCGTATAATTCACTTTCAGGTGCTTCAAATAGTTTATTTTTAGGACATGTCGAATGTATTTGGATAAATTCATAATTAAGTGGCACATAATCAATTGAATTTTGTCCATATTGAATTTTATCATTTGTAATTATTACTTCAGGTTCCTCTATGGATTCTATCACCGAAAGTAATTCGTTTGGAATTAATGCATTACCTGGTTCTATTATTTCGGCAGGCGAAGCTACTTCCATCTGAATTATTTCGTTACATACTTTAAAAATTACTGTATCGTTACTGCCTTTAGTTATTATATAGAGTGATTTTTGAAGTTCCTCAGCAGCTTTATCTTTTAAGTCACGTTTCTCATATTTTAAGTTCTTAAATTTTTTAAGAACTGATTTTAATTCATAGGATTTTATTCTAATTTTCATTTTTTATCTTCTCCTTTTTCACGATTTTTTTCTTGCAATTTGGATGGCATTTTCCGATAATGCATCCTTTTATGTGATAAATACAGCCTGTACAATTTTTAGAATATTGATTTATCATTCATTATCAACTCCAAAGTCTTCAAGTCTTTTTAATGCTGTTTCAATATACCACTTACGGTCCAGCTTTCTTGGAATATTCATTCCTTTAATATCATCATTTAAAATGAAACATCTTTCAGGAGTACCTGCAAACTTTTCAGGATTTTTACCTTCAGCTTTCAGCTTGTATACTCCTTTTTCATTTCTGGACCTTGAAGCAAATACTCTTAAACATCTTTCATTCAGTATTGTATTTCCATACATAGCACATTTATATTTTGATGAAGCTTTAACTACTTTCTGAAATTGTAATAAATCATTACAATTATTTATAGTCTCCTGAACTGGTATTCCTTTTGTGAAATAATCAATCAAACTTCGGTTTACTATTGGTAAGTCATTATCCAGTGTTGAAAGTTTTTTAACATAAGCACCTTTACTTTTATAGCTGCCGTCTTCATGAATGACTACATAGTTATTAACATCTTTCTGAAATATCTTTGAAAATGTATCCCATTCGAGATTTAAATGTGTTCTTACTTCCCATTCATGAGCTACAGTTTTTATTTTTTCAAATGTATCTTTACTATCAACTTTTAAAAATAATCCATCAGTATTACTCTGAATTAATTTACAGTACGGCTCTATATGCTCTATGAGGTCTAATAATAAGAGTTGTCCCGTTATACATACGTTATTAGCCATCAAAGGATCATACAGCTGATTATATTTATCTTTCATAGCTCCATAGGTACTATTGAGTACAATTTTATAAGGTGCCTGCATTGGATTTTTTTCTTTTTTAAGTTTTAATCTGGTCCTTTTAATTTCAGCGTATTTCTTTGGTTCAGATACATTACGTGAGAGATAACCATATTCAATCATTATGCTTGGATACAATGACTGGACATCACAATTTATGAATAGTCCTTCACCTTTGTATTTTTCTATTGCCCCATGAACACCGCCCCAGGCAAATATATGAGGTACTCCTGCAACTTCTGTTTCAAGTGATTTTTCATAGTTTCTGTTTTCAGGATTCTTATACCAATCAACTATATATTGATATTTTTTAATTTTAAGTGTATCAGGTATAGTAATATCAAATTCATCATTATATTCACGTCTTGAGGCTCCAAGAATTATTGCTGATAGCTGCGGCTTAGTTTTACCTATATATTGAAGTGGTAAATTGAATGTTTTTATTAATGACATTTGTGATGTAAATTCTTCTTTACGCTGAATAAAAACATTTATTGTATTCATTACATCAGATGTACAATATTTTATTGTTTCCTGAATCTCAGCAGCAGTTAATTTTCTATCAATATCAAATGGCACTGATGTTTCTTTGATATTGTTACCTAAGAAGCCTTCAAGCTGTTTTAATGAATGACCTCTATCTGTCATAACATCATAGTTAAATAATTGTATTTTATTAAATAATGAAGAATACTGCCATGCAGGTTTATGGTCTTTAATAATCCAGTCATTAACTTCTTTGGGATTGAAGTCTAATAATATGGATTTTAAGATATATTGGTCATATGAGCGTGAATTATATCCGCACCATATATTATCCTTGTGTTGTTCATAAAAACTTATAAGAGCCTTCCTATCGTTTATAATATGGCTTGTTTTATGAGTATCTGTATCCATAATTACAACTAACCAATCGTGCGTGAAAACTTCAAAATCGTAAAATAACACATTTATCACCTACTTTTTTATTTAATATTCCCCTTCTGATTTTTCCATCCAGCAGATGCCTATTTGACCATTAGTACCTATTCTTTTGCATTTATTATTTTTATATTCATTGCAATTTTCGCATTGATTATTTTTCTTTTTTAATTTTGGGAACATTTAATCACCTTACTTTTAAAATAAGGGGAACATATCTCAGCTCCCCTCCATCCTTTAAACTTCAAATACATCAGTAATTTTGTAATTGCTGAATCCGTTTTTACCTTCACTGTATTCCAAACCATATTCAAGTACACCATCAATTGCTTCAACAATATCAAGTATCATGTTGTTATATTGCTTGAAATTGACAAACTCTACATTTATACCAGAATCCAGTGACTTTAAAAATTCATCTGCATTGTGTAAACCAAAGCCTGTACTTAATACCTGATTGTAGAATATTAATGAATTTTTATATTCTCCTTCAAGAATTTTGAACCATACTGAAAGCATTGGTTTATTTGTTTTGCTTTCTTTAAGTTCCATTTTGTTAACTTTTACTTCATATGTTCCATAAGGTACTTCTTTAAAATTACCTCCGTTTTTAGCAGCTTCTTCAGCATCATGTTTTAAACCTTCAACGTCAATTTCTTTATCAAACTTTTCCCAAATATCCATTAATCATTACCTCCCTACATTATTTCTGAAACAGTTGTTTCAACTTTTAAAGTATCATCAGATTTTCTTGCAATTTTAGCTTTATTACCGTCCTCATCCTGACATTGTATTTTATCAAGATGATGTTGTTCCATAAAATTAATAATATCAGTATTTACAAACCCTTTAAATTCTTTCTCTGTCATAGTTACTTATCCTCACTTTCATTATTTATATTTGAACCAGTTTCTACATGTCTTCTTCTACTATGGCGGACTGGCTGCTCTTCATTTTCTTCAGGTGCTCTTCTGCTATGTCTTTTTGGTGTTTCCTGTTCTGAGTTTTCAGTATTATTGGTTGTAGTATTATCATGGTTTTCTTCTGTTCTTCCGGTATCATCATTGGAAACTGTTTCTGTATTTCCAGTAGAATTGTTCCGAAATTCCTTGACTTTATTTCCTTCAGCTTGTACATTTTTTAAAGTTTCGATAAATTTCTTTTTATTTAGTTCTATTTGGTTTACACCAAAGTTAAATCTGCCGCCACCAAATATAAACGGTGAATTCTTAAAACTTAAGTACCTGTTATCTCCATCAGCAACAACTCTAGCAGTCAAGTCAACCGTGCCGGCTAATACATTTGCAACCTTATCTGGAATATTAGGTTTAATAGTTGTTATCTTGTCCCCATTTTTCTTAATAATTTCAGAAGTAACCTCTTTTGATATATAAATTATTTGGTATCCGCAGTTCTTAAGCCTTTTTATATTACTTAAAAATTCAGTTCTCACCATATCCCAACCTTTGCCGTACCCAGCATCCTGTTCATGCTCTATACCAAGTTTGTTATACATATAAAGTCTGCAAGCTTCATAAAGATCTTCAACTAAATCAAGTGCAACTCTCTTATATGTGTTATCTTTCTTTTCAAGTTCAGCAATTGCTTCAGTAAATACTTCCCATGCAAATTTTCTTGTTGTAAGTCTTCCTGTAGTAGTAATTTCATCCTTAATTCTTATTACTGGTGAAGTAGTATTATCAATATTTCCATCTGTATTAAGAAACAGTAAATCATCAAGCTGATCAACGAACGTTGATTTTCCAGCGTAAGAAGCACCGTATAACCACATATCTGGATTAGTATCAATTTTCTTTTCTCTTCTCTTATTTTCAGGTAATAACATTGTATATTTACATCTCCTTTTTATTTGTTGAGGTTGTGAAAGCTTTTTTTATGTCCCAACCTCTGGATAATCTACAAACTGTCGTATGATAATTTAAATTTAATTCTTTACACCATTCCGACAATGTTTGCGTTTTATTATTAAATGTTATATTTTTATTTGTGCTTAAATTATTTTGCTGTGTTCTATTATTAGCCCATCTACAATTTGAAGGTTCATAATTTCCATTAACATTAATTCTGTCAATACTTAAATCATCTTTATAACCGTTATTCATAGCCTAGTCATAAAACTTTTTGAAATCATGTAACCATTCATTACAGATTCTTATTCCTTTTGCACCATAACGGTTATATCTTGTATTTTTAGGGTTATAACATCTTTGAATCATATTTCTATAAATTCTATATAATCGTGTTTTGCTTAATCCGTATGTTTTAAAATTATTACTGGTAGTCTTTTTTCTTAAACAGCCACATGATTTTGTATTACCAGATGTTAAGGACTGGCTTAAAACAATTTTTTCATTTTCACAATCACATTTACAAAGATAAGCTGTTCTCCCCTTTATTTTTGATGCATAATCCATTACTAATAACTTTCCAAAACGTAATCCTCTCAAATCTTTTTGTACGCCCATTAATTTCACTCCTTTGTAATGAATAAATTTACTTTATAATTATATTATACACTTTTAAGTGAACGTGTCAATAACTATTTAATGAATTATTTTAAATTTAAGTTATTTTATTAATAAATATTGAAATATATTCACTTATGAGTTAATATATTATTTAGGAGGTGTTCATTATGGCAATGAGCAAAAAAATCAAAATATTATTAATTAAAAGGAACGTTACTTTAAAAGAATTATCTGAAAAACTTGATACTAAATCATCAAATTTAAGTAATAAATTAAAACGTGATAATTTTTCAGAAAAAGAACTTATTGATATTGCAAATGCTCTTGATTGCGAATATAAAGCTTCTTTCATTCTTAATGATACAAAAGAAGAAATTTAATTTTTGTTAGGTACCATATATGATTTATGTGGTACTTTTTAATTTTTCAATCTCTTCTTTGGTAACAATTGAGTCATCCTCTTTATGAAGTAACATCCAGTCTTGTCCATCTTGGCAGAACAGTTTATAATCACACCAATCACATAAACGTGTTGGATTTTTTGTGTATTCAGTAATTTCATAAGTATCAATTACGTTATTGAAAAACTCTGCAACTTTATTTCCGTCATAGCTTATTGGTAATATTTTAATTTCAGCGGTTTCTAATTCAGCAACAAGTCTTTTCCTAAATTGATATATATCTTCTGTTTTTTTCTCTTTAATTGATATTTTAGGAATGAATATAAATCCTAATTTATCAACTTTAAATCCCTGTTGCTCCAAGAAATATTTATATATGTGTAATTGGTCCGATTCTAAATAGTTTTGAATATTGTTGCTGTACTTAAAATCAAATATATCAACTGTGCCATCTTTATTTTTAGTTATTAAATCAGCATAACCAATAAACCTGTTTGAAGATATTTTGTACTCTTGAGCATAAATATTTATATCTTTAAGCATTTCTTTGACTTTGGGTATTAAGTATTCAAGTTTAATTGCTTCATTAATCTGCTGATCAGTTACTACATAGTAGTTATTAAAATACTCTCTTATAGCTGTTGCAATATCTGTTTCAATACCTTTGTGTAGTGCAGTTCCAAGATAAAGAGCATTATCAGCTGCCTGATCTGGAACGGTCTGGAGCTTGTCTATATAACGTAATTTGTATTTATATAAGCAGCTCTTGAATGTTTCTATACGACTATGTGAAAATTGCAATATTAATCACCTGCCTTTACTCATATTCATCCTGTTTAATGTCTTCTCTTAAAATTTCATATCTGAATTTCTTGAATGTTCTTGGTCTTAAGATAATTCCCATTCCTCCGGCATCCTGAATTTTAGATATATTATACTTTTGAAGTACTGAAGCGTTACCTTTATCAGTTTTAAGCTCTATTCCAATAAATTTGCCATGATAACAAACAAGTAAATCTGGAATACCTGCCTTTTGAAATCCTCCGCCCCAAACTTTCACTTCATATGCTCCAATAGATTTTAAAAACTGTATTACTTTTTGTTGGAATTGTGATTCTGTCATTTTACGTTGAACCTGATTGAAGCTTTTCTATTTGATATCTTGCTGCACTCTTGAAATATATCAGGATAAAGTTCCTTAACTTTTTTACTATCAATTGTCGTAGTTGTTCCGCCTTTAACGTAAGTAATACTGAATTTATCATTCTCCCATTTATCCAGGCTATATTTATCCATAGCTTCTAATAACTGAGCTTTCAGCTTGTCCCTCTGCTCTGATAATTTTTTATAGGTATCTTCCGCTTGAGCTAATTGAGTAAGTATTGATGATGTTTCCTGTTGAAATAACTGTAACGATTCATCTTTAAAATGAATATCTTTAATAGCTTCATTCCAACACTCACGACATTCATCATTATCCTGTCCTTCATCACAATTTTTTTCATCAATAGAACCATTTAATTTAAATGTGATAGGACATAACTGTTCATCATCAGCATATTTAAGGAATTCTTCTTTGGTCATTTCCTGTGCTAACTCTTGAATTGATTTCATTTACATATCACTCTCCTCAAACAATTTGTTTGTGTAATCACGTCTTTGCTTCAATATCTTAAATATCTGTTCTTCAATACTGTTCTTAGTTATCAAATACCAATAAAAACAAGTTTTATCCTGACCTATTCTGTGAATTCTTTTTTTACTTTGCATAAATAGTTCTGACTGTAACGGTAAACTGAAATAAATAATTTTGTTACTTAGCTGTAAATTTAATCCCATAGCTGCAGCTTGATATTGTCCTAATAAAACACAATCATTACATTCGGTAAAATTCTTCAGATTCTTTTCATGACCATTTATCATACTTATTGGTTTTTCAAGTTTATTGCATATCTCCTGAATTATTTCTAATTCCTTATCAAAGTTGTAAAATACGATTACTCTATCATTTGTTGATTCAAGTAAATCTTTAAGTGCGGCTGTTTTATTACTGTTGTATTGTGAAGATAACTGTCTTAAATAAAGCATTTTAGTAAGTGAAGTATCTCCAACTAATTCAGTATCATCAATCTTTATCAGCCTATCTTTATTGAACTTTTTATATTCTTTTGTATTATCAACTTTGATGATATTTTCAATCTGTTTAGGTAGCTGAAATACTTCATCTGACTTCATGAATATTGCTCCATGTGTGCGTAACTTATCTTTGAGCCTATCTACATTCTTATATCCAGTAACTTTTTTAATTGGAAATCCTCCAACATCAATCTTTACAAATTTGATAAATTCATCCCAGTAAAGACGTTTACTGATATTCCAGCCTAAGAGTTTTAACTGACTCCATAGTTGTTCATACTTTCCTCCTGTCGGAGTACCGGATAATAGTATTACATTTGTTGGTTTCATCTTAAGAATAAATTTGCTACGATTAGATTTTTCATTTTGTATTAAACTTGATTCATCCAACATTAATGTAAAATCTTTAAGGTCAGCTAATTCCGGTCTTCTCCAAACTAAGTCATAATTTATAATAATTACTGACTTAGGTGGTATTTCTCTTGTCTTACTGTAAATAAATGTGTCATACTCTGGGTAATAAGTTTTCATGTGCTCATACCAATCTTGTAATTTTGATTTTTGGCAGATGATTAAGTTATTGTTGGTATTGAGCTCTTTTAATTTCTCGCTGCCTATAAAAGTCTTTCCAAGTCCCATATCTAAGTAATAAGCTACATGATTAAAATTTTTAGTTTTTTCTAAGGCTTGTACTTGATGTGGATACAATTTAATTTTCATCATCTTCTTTTACAATTTGTGCATATTTTCCGTCCGTAATTACAAGAGCTACACCAACTTCATGTATTGATTCAGCGCTTTCTAATGTTAACCAATCAGCAACTTCATATTTTTTGCTCATATTAATTCACCTCCTTAAGTATTTGTCTTATTACCGGAATAACATTTTGGTAATATCTGAAGCTTGGTACCTCTTTGTTGGAATACCTTGACTTATCGTGGAACCATTTTCCATACCTTTCAATTTTAAGATTATTCGCTTTTGCTATCCTGCCTACCATATTGGCTGTAATACCTAACTGGTTTCCGACTTCTTCAGCTGTTAAGGTTTCTTCTTCAAGCTCTGGTAATGGAATTAGTGGCTTGTCTGCTATAATTGCACTTGCATAAGAGAAAAGTACTTGCTTATAAGTTTTATTTAAACCGGCTTGGTTCGCTATTTTTAAGAGAACATTAGCCTGTCTTGCCTTTGCATTTCTTACTCGTGCATCTGCAAGCTTTAATTTATCTTCTGGCGACGTTACTTGCTTTTGTTCCTTAATTGTTTTTCTCATCTCAAAATATCCATCAACAAGTTTGTCATATTGCTCCCATGCTTTATCATCTTCAAGAATTTTAAGAAGTTTTGCATAACCACGTTCAGATAAAATATAAATATTATTTGCATTTGCATATGATTGATTGGTATATCCCATCTCTAAAGTCAGTGATTTAAAATCACCCACTTTTAAATCAATAATATCCACATTATTTTTAAATCTCTTGATATTATTGTTTATAAGTCTATTAATATCTTTTAAATCTCTATCATGAATTAGTGCAATGTCCTTAACCAGCATTGATTTTTTACCTTCACCAAAACCTCCTTCAATATCATGGAATCTCATTCCTTCAACCTCAGTTAAACCTTTTAAAACTAAATTATCCATTACTTAATCCTCCTTGATATTCATTTCCCCCTTATGATAGAATTTTCATGAGAGGGGGTGTTTATAAAGTCTTAGCCGAAAACCACTATCCCTTTAGGGTAGTGGATGAAGGCT
>ENA-UOOH01003222-UOOH01003222.1-fermentation-metagenome-genome-assembly--contig:-NODE-3222-length-12786-cov-3.205326_pt1 | contig 12786 bp, 9 predicted proteins | sample MGYA00245778_ERZ724025 | MGnify/ENA primary metagenome ERZ724025 (study PRJEB28704, sample SAMN03018313) | fermentation metagenome | biome: anthropogenic terrestrial biome; feature: soil; material... | reverse complement strand
AGGCGAACTGTTTATTAAACCAAAACGTCCGATGAATGATTCCGATTCAGATCAGCTGAACCTATGGGCTAATTTCTTTGGACAGTAGTGTATTTCTTTGAATAAATGTGATAATGATATAACCTCATGATCAAAATAAACAAACCCGCGTATAGCGGGTTTATTCTATTTCGATTCCCTCAACTCTTTGGGAGTGAAGCCTGTTCTTAGAATACAAAAATGGCTTAATTGTGATTGATTGCTAAAATTCAATAATACAGCAATTTGCTTTAATGAATAATCTGTATCTTTTAAGTAACGAATCATCTCCTTTTCTTTCAAAGCAAGAATCCATTGTTTGGGTGTTGTATTTAATGACGATTGAAAATGACGGGTAAATGTTTTCGTACACGAATACCCGCACATTTCTGCCAATTGAGAAATTGATTTAGCTTTTTTGTAATGTTTTAAAACCGACTTTTTTATTTCTATTTTATCAGACTCATCCTGCAACACACTTACAATAAGGTTGTTCTTTCCATCACTGGCGATGATTACCTGCTTCCCATCTACAAAATTCAGTGTACAGGATGCTATATTAACAAAAACCGATGATGTTTGAGCCGATTCTTTCATATATACCAATTTATTGATTAATGTCAATAAGTAACATATTTAATTTCAGTTTTTTTAATTAATAATTCATATAACTAACACTACTGCTGTAACCTTAATGATGCATCTGCTTTCAACTGAGTTATAGTTTTTGTCTGATTATAGTTAGTGTTATTTCTTCTGTATCTAAACGTAATAGATTGTGAATCTGATGTTGCAGAAGATACTGTATATTGGTAGGCGCCTGCAGCAGTCAAAATTACAGAACCAGGTCCTGAATTAATACTCAAAACACCGTCAGTTTCAGCATCTCGCCAGTTATTATTGCGGTAATACTGTATTTTTCCCACAAATATATAATTCACCGGACTCATAGTAATAGCTCCACTTGTAATTAAAGTTCCAATAGTTGTGGTCATACTGTACTGTTCACTATAATTGGTATTTACTTGTTTATTATAAGTGAAAGTAACAGGCGTACTACTATTATAGGTAGCCGGCAAATTATACAGGAACTGACCTGTGGCAGTAATTGATATACTTCCGGTTGATGCAGTAACTGTTGCTCCTGATGGAACACCGGTTCCTGCAGGTACGGATACATTTGCTCCTCCATAGGTAATTGTTCCTCCCTCTACAGAAAGTACTGTTTCTGTATTCAGGTTAATATTAGTAGTGCTGTTGGGAATTATACTTGAGCGACTGTAGCGTTTGCGTAGGAGGCCTTCAACAACCTCAAGACTTACTGTCTGCGACTGGCTTGCTTGAGTACTGGAAAGAGACCATACATATTTGCCATTTTCATTTGTAGGCATATAGAATGTCCCGGCTGTTGCGGAAAGACCACTACGCCAAGCATAAGGCACAGGAGTAGAAGCACTTCCGTAAGTTAAATTACCTGTTTTAATCACGACATTATATCCTACTGCTCCATCAGTAAAATAGTCTGCTTTTAGTGTAACAGTCTCTAAGTTACCGGATTTATTTGTTTTGAAATTTACCGTTTGCAATCCTTTTTGCGTTGCCCGATAGATATAATGAATTTGCCCGCTTTCAACAATCATTTCCAAACCTGTAGTCGCAGGATACAAACCTTGGGTGTAAATATTAATAGGAAGTGGAAACAGATCATCAGGAAAATCGTTAGGGATATTAAACCTCAATACGGCATTCTCTCCTTGCGCTCCATTGAGTGTCGCGGGACTGGTATTATTGATCGTTACGGGATCGAACACAAAAGGTATACGCAAAACAACACGAATAGTCCTTGCAAGTTCTCCTTGTGACACAATAATTCGTGCTTCACCCGGAACTTGAGGTAATTGGTTAAGTCCGGTTGCTGTAATAATACCTGTTGAAGGGGCGAAACTAAGTGAAGAAGCTACCAATGCTTCATTTCCAGATTGGATTGCAACAGTTACTCCTGAATTATTAAAAGTATCGGAATTAATATCCGGAAAATATTTTGCCCATACATTTATTTGTTGATTCGGTTGAGTTAACACAACTAAAGTTCTTTCAACCTCAAGCTTACTTGTTCCATCTGATATTATAGGATATTTTTCTATAATCGGATCAAGTGCCGTATTGTTGTGTGACGCACCTTGAAGAGCATCATTAAAACTGGTGTATCCGGCTCTTGTAACCTTTTTTATCTTTACTATATAATGATAGTTACGCTCAATATTATACCTGTTTTTTTGAGCATCAATCAGGTCAATTTTATAATAATATTGTTGTCCGCTATATGTTCCCCTTACAATCACAGTAGTGATATTCGACACTGTCGCATTTTTCCGTTCAAAAAGAAATTTTTCATCAGTAGATATGCCGGAAACCAGAGCAGGAGAAAGTGAAATATCTAATGGTTCAGTTATTGTTCCTACAGTGAATCGGTTTACCAAACTGTAAGGTGCTACTGTGCCCTTTTGAGGGGTGTTATGAATAGTAAACCCGTCATATGTTAGTTCCGAAGCTTCATTTATCACACTTATCTTTGCCTGATTACGCAATAGCTCCACAGTTATTCCATTAAAGCTGGTAGATGAGATACCACTATTTAGTTCCATGCGCGACCAGAATGTAGTATTTTGTGAACTCAAAAGAGCTACTACACCCACCTCGTTTATACCAGGGGTATCATTGAAATTTGTCCAGTCATAATTTGATACAAAATGAATAATTCGAGGATTATTACTTGAAGGAAGCTGAGCTGTGAAAGTACCACCAGTAGATGTCTGACTACTAAGGGTTGCCACTCTTCGGGCAATGTAGTTTCCATTTTCATCAAACACAAGCAGATACATTTCATTAACACCTCCATTTGCCCGGGTAATTACAGTCTTATACTCAGGAACCGATGTTGTAAAACTTACTGTAACATCCTCTCCGTCTTGTAGCTGTTTCTCGGGAATAGATATCACATCCTGCGAACATCCTACAATAACAATTAAATAAAAAATGGATAAACCCTTTAATATCTTATTCATAGCCATATTGTTATTTCTCTGTTAATCTTTAATATCCCGAATACAACGGACATGGGCATTTGTTGCAGACGCGGAAGTAGTTTCGGGAGCTTTCATTTTATAAGCATTATTAGTACTATAAGCGTCCCAATAATAGTTTCCTCTCATTACAATTCCCTGAGGATTGTTACTATCGTGCTGCAGATCATCAATAAGCTTTATTTCCGCTTCTGTCGGTAAACGCCAGTCATCATAACGGACAGTTGTCCCATTTTTAATTGTCTCTTCCCAATAATTTTGACAGTTCGTTACTCCGCTATTATAGTTCATAGGTGATGTAGCACCCAATTGGGAAGCCATCATAAATTTAGGTGATACCATATTAGCGACTTCTGCATTATTTTGTGTATTTCCATTAGCATCTACCGGAGGAAATCCCCAAATAATATTACCCGAAGGTGCCAATGTGGTTATCTTATACATATAAGGATTGTTATGTTCTGGCTCTAATTGATTTCTTAAATTCGATCTTTCACCTTTTTCAGTCGAATAATAAATTGCCGGCAGTTGTCGTATTATAACAGTTTCAGTTAACTGTCCATTGGTGATTTGAAATTCTATATCCTTTGGAATATAGTTAACCGGAATGGGACTGTATATTGTTACATTTCCGGATGCTACGTTTGGCTGTACTGTTACAGTTGGTATCTGAGAACTTACCACATTTGTTGTAACGAGTTGTCCGGTTAAGGCACTTACATAAGTATAAGTCGCTTTTAAACTACCGTTTGCCAGTGTTACATTCGGTATCGAAGAATTAAAAGTAAGTGTATAATTAGCGGTGTTAGCCATTGTGACATTGCGCTCTGAAACTACTAAATAGTGAGATCCTTTTATTTCTACCAAAATCTCCTGTGTACCCCAATCTTTTATTATATAATTACCGGGTACTTCAACTGGCAACTCTTCAATACTTCCCAATATTTTTACCGTTACCGAAACCTCATATAGACAGTTACGTTGCAATTTATTCATGTATTGAGCCTCATCTCCTATTAATCCTCGGGGACTCACAGGTACACGGTATTTATAAGTTTTAGTCACATTATTGACATCTTTTAAAGGAACATACAATTCAAAAAAACTTTCACGTGAATCATCAATGCTCCAGTCGTTTGCATAAGTATAAAAAGGTGTCACAGTAGTAAAAATGTTGTTTGAGTTGACAGATAAAACAGCATATGAGGTTGATTTCCACATACCTGCAACAGGCAAATATGGAACACCGCCATCCATCAACACAGATTTGTCGGTAAAATGCACTAAACGTGCGCTTACCGGACCATCCTGAGTGTAGCCGGGGACATTTACTTCAACCAATTTGAGTCGTAGTTTTGACGCTGCACGCTTCAGATTTACAGTTCCTAAATCTGGATTATTAAGATTTACCACTTTAGAAATCAAACCATCCATCACAAACGATGATTGTGGTAAGCTTCCTCCGGAAGTAACAAAACTTGAAGTCTCAAAAACAATATCTTTTAGGTTTTGCAAATTATTGCCCTCTTCAATTATTGATGATAGGTCGGCACTATTATTTGCGACCACATAAATATCATATGAAATAGTAGAATTATTTTCAAAAAGAACACGTTTTGTGGCAATTATTGGAATTGTTGCCTTTTTTGTTGCTGCATTTGCAAGACGTACAGTAAACTCGTTTTTCAGACTTATATGTCAGACCATTTACCCTCCATTTAAGCGTTGTTCCCTGATAAAAGAAAATATCCAAAGAATTAATTTTGTTTTCATTAAAAGCACCGTCGTAATCACCTTCTTCGGTTGTTAATGCACGTGTTGAGAGATTTCCAAACGAAATATCGATAGAGAAACCATTCGATACCGATTCCGGAAATTCGTCCACCTCGTCTTGTACACAGGCGGTAGTAATTGTTAATATAACAGCGATGAATGCAATAAAAGTATATATTGTTTTCTTCATAATTTAATCTCCTCTGTTTACGCGTTAGCCAACTGTTTAATAATTACTCTGTTTCCGCTGCCAATCATAGTACTTCCGCTAAGTAGCGGTATTTCTTCCCAATTTCCTCCATATTCCACATTAATATAAAATTCTGCGAACCTTTCCACCGTTCCCGGACTATTTTTTGTTTTAATTTTAATGATTACCTCATCATTTGTTTCACCCTGAAAAACTCCAACAAATTCAAAATCATTAAAATTTGTAAGGTTTGCTATCCATGAGGCGTCAATAGGACTTGCTAATTTGAATGTGAAACTTACTTCTCCGGTTCCGCTAATTGTATAAGTATGATTCGCTGGAGTTGGAATAGGCTGTATCGTATAAATCCTTTCAAACGAAATACTTGAAGGTAAATAATTCCAGGGTAGAACATTAGTAGTTAGTATTAAACCATCAAACTCACCAATATTCATGATTGTACCCGTAAGTTTATAATTGTGATTTCGTTTTATTGAATAAAGATGATCATTTGGATTTGTTTCAGATGACATGGGATCACCAGCAATTCCGCTTCCCGGCGACGTAACATTCTCATTTATATATACTCGATACTTTGTTGGGATGCCATTGTACAGAGCTTCAACCTCCAATTGTACGGCATCATCTTTATTTTCCGGACCTGCAAGATTTTCATATAGATAGATGCTTTCCTGTCCGCTTATTTTAGTAGCTGTGCTATTTAAATCAAGAGCAGTAGCTAAAGTGTGCGACCAATTCCTGTAACTTTGTCCGGTTATAGAGACACCACCGTCCCATATAGATGTTTTACTTGTGTAATTTAACAAAGATACTTTAGTTATGGAAACATTCGCATCAGTATCTTTTTTAAACTCAAGGCTAATTTTAGCTGCAACACGCGTTAATGGAATTGTAATACTGTTGCGATCCGGATCAATTTTTTCAATTACTGATACATTTGATACACTTCCCGTCATAACTAACGGCGGTGTCACTGGAGCATAAATTTGGTCAGCTAAAATAGCTGTCAGTCCTACTTTTGTATTAACAGTCTCAAGTATAGGAGTCAAAGATGAACTTTCATTTGCCACAACATAAACATCTTTTACACCTGTAGCTACATTCAAAACAAACGGATTAGTAAATTGACTTTCACCAGATGTAAACAATTGATTAATTTCAAGTAGTTCTCCCACAAATACAAAAATACGCACCTTTGAAATCACATCATCATTTGTAAAGAGCGGATCACCAACTGCTCTGGTTTTCAATCCATCCATGGCCAAATTCATTATTATAAACCCTCTTTCTTCTTCTTGCTCAACCACATCATCGTATATACACGAAGTGAATGAGGATATACACAACAGGAAAACAACAAGGGTCCGCAAGAAATATGAATATCTTATATTTTTCATAATTTTCTAATAATTAAATAACTACATACTGATATACAACATTCCAGGGTGTAATAGCAGTTATTATGTCAACTTCTGCCCTAAAGTCAAGAATAATATTCAATGTCCTGCCGATTTGAGGATTAAAAGGCTTTCCTTCGGCATCTTTGTCGGCAGTAAAAATCACATTCCCATTAAAAAGAATATCCAGCACTAACGATTTCCCTGGCGCGGTTGGAAATACATAGAAAATTGGTGCTGTAAAATTTCCATTTGTGATAAAGGAGGATGGAGGTAAATAGGAAACTTGATTTCCGGTTGGGTTTCCATCTGGATCCAAATTGTCATAGGATTCATGGATTACATAGGAATATGTTCCTGATTGATTTCCATTCCATTCTTTCAACTGAATTGAAGTGATGGTGACTGCACTTGTCGTTCGTTTAATTTCTACTACATGCGATTGCCCTGCTTCTGTAGTTCCATATTCAACGGGTACAGTAAGATTTCCACGGAACAAATCTCCCGGTGGTAATGCATAACCATCTTTCATTTTCAACTTTACAAATAGGTCTAGTAATTGTTTTACAGTGGTCACATTTGAATGATCTACCGACTCGTCAACATTTCCCCAGGCAACAAAAAAGAGCGATTCATAACCTGGATAATCGATTAATATGTCAATCGGTTCCCGGTTTTTGATCTGATTTGCGTTCAATTGATAGGTTTTAACAAGCTGTAAATTCTCATTAAACATAAACAGTATAACATTTTTCACATCACCGGACTCTGTGATGTCATTCAGATCAACATCCAACGCTTTGATGGTCACTTGAAAAGGACGAGGGCAATCTGATATATCCTCCTTAAAACAACTGCTCAGAAAACCCGTAATCAAAAATATGATTACAAGATATAAGCTGAATTTGCTCTTGTTGCTCATCATTATCTATTTTTTAATTTTTTTTCTTTGGTCCGCGGCAGGGTATCACTCCCCAACCGCGGTATTTTTGCTAAACTTTCTCTATATAGTTTCAATAACTATTTGAGAAAGTTTGCAGTGTTTGCATAACCTACGACTCACAAACGTAATCTACCAAGTTACGGTCTGAGTAATAACAGCCCAATCTTCTACACTTACCTTTACATCAAGCCACGCTTCATCAACTTCGTCAATTGTTGGTCTGCCTAATCCTTTAATTGTTAAGCTGATGTTATACTGTGTATTACGACGAATCTTGCTATCTCCGGTATTACTACCTGAGTAACTATACCCGTCTTTGGTTGCATTTACCCATACAGGATAATAAGTATAACCTTGTGCATCAGTATACAATTTGTCAAGATTTGTAACTACATTCACTCCTTTATAAACTTGTGCACGTAGAACGATAAACATTTTCTGACCGTCTTCAGTTGAAGTGTTTTCATTTACATAGTAAAAAGGTGATTTAGTTTCTACAATAGGTAGAGCATTAACATCATCAACAACATCATCCAATAGAATGGAATTTCCAACACTTGCAGGAACATTTGCTCCAACATAAGTTACATCAGGAGACGCCCATTTTGCACCAAATACAAAATCGGTATTAGTTGCTAATGAAGTACCAAATAGTTTAGTTTGATTTGGAACATTAAACATTGCTACTTCAACATTCTTCAAAGCATCGAAAACTAATTTCTGATTTGCAGGCACATTGGTGTAATCCAAAACTGCACTTACTATTGCTACACGTGCATTTACACGGGTAATTGGAAGAGGGGTATCTATTGAATGATAAGTAGGTGTTTTTGGAGCTACACCGTAACCGTCAGCATATCCATAATAATTATTGCCCGGCTTAAGTGTTAGCTCGAATGGTTCTGCTGTCATTATCAGACCGGTTCCGGCTGCTTCGATAACATTTCTGAGAGGAAGGTCTTTTACTTCATCCAAAAGATCGGCAAGAGTTGGTTTAGTTCCAATACCTGCATTTGCAACTACTACAATTTTCATTAAACCAGCTACTGTAGGAATTTGTGTAACTTCGTTTCCAATCTGTGTTTTATAAGCTTTTAGATTGCCATTTTCAAAAATCCATACTTCCAAATTTTTAATAGTACTTTCTGCTACTAAACCGTCAGTGGTTTGTCCAGGTGTTGACAAATCTCCAACTACACGTGTAGATGGTCCATTACTTGAAGGGAATACCTTTATAGAAATTGTGGCATCTTTTTCACCCGTTAGTTGGGGAACCTCTTCGTTGTTGCAAGCCGTCATTCCTAATACGATGGCTGCTGTTAATAGAATTCTAAAAATTTTCATGTTTAATAATATTTAAAAAGTGATTGATTGATTAATTGATTGATAATTACTATATCGTTGATTTTTCAGTAATTTTTAATTATTCGCTTTCTATAAATTGTTTTAATTGTTGTGCATTGTGAGCTGCATCTACATCTCCTCGTTCTGAAGCTTTCCTAAAATATTCCGATGCTTGTTGGTTCATACCTTTCAAGACATAGGCTACTCCCAAAAGATTCCAAGCTTCGGGTGTATCTTTTAACTTTTCAAGTCTTTGCAATGCAGCATCAACCTTATTGGCTCGAAGCTCGCTTACGGCAACGTTGATATTGGCTGTTGCACTTTCCGGGAATGTGCGGGCGGCTATCTCAAATACTTCATAATATTCTTTACTGTTTTCAGTATAGGTATTGGCCACCAAGAACATTTCGTTCAAACTCAATAGCTTGGGGCGCGTCTTGATAATTTCTGAGGCTTCTTCTACATTAAATGGTCTGGATACAAATGCTATGTTATAATCGTTACGACGGAGGGGGGGATATAAATCATTTAAAAGTTTGCGATAGGTAACTCCGTTGTCTAAAGCAATCAATCGTGCATCACGTGCATCTAAGTTCGACTCTGATTCAATAATACTTATGATATCATTTTTGTTGGATAAATTGGATGCAAGTAATGCGTCTTTCAAACCTTTCCAATCTTCACCCAACCAATTAACAGTAAATTGATTAGATTTATATCCGTATTTCTTCTCCAGGTATTGAGCAAACGACTCAGCACGGCGTTGCGACAACAGCATATTGCTTTGACTTGTTCCTTCTGGTGATGCAAAACCGGTAATTGTGAAATCGGTAATATTCAAATCTTTATCATTTTTTAATTCATTAATGATATTGTCTACTTTTGCTAATACAGATGCGTTATTCTGAAAAGTGGGGAGCAAATCCCAACGACCTACAATGTAATTCAAATGTGCACTGTAACTTTCACTTCTTGCCTTAACTTCTTCTACCTCTGGAACTACATAAGTGTAACGGTAGTCTGGGATAAATTTCTCATTGAGTATCTTGTCGGAAATTATCTTATCGGATAACTCTTCCTGACATTCTGCACAGCCTATAATCTTTGACCTTAAAACTAATTTTGCTTGTCGTTGCCATTGTTCAAATGGGGTCGATGCAATGTAATGGATCGATTGCGTTGTTCCGTTTATACGTAATACAAGATATTCCTTCAGCATGCTAAGATTGGGTTTACCATTCCAGGAAAATGGACGTTCAAGTACTTTGTTTCTTAGTTTTCCTATTATAGCAAATGGCTCCAATTCTACTTCATTCTTCTTGTCGTTTGAAACTATAACAGGGGTGACAATCAACAACTCGTTTTTATTGATATTTAAATCTTTGAGATTGACATTCATATCTATACCGGTAATATTGGCTTCTTTAGAAATAACAAGATTATCAACAGTCAACTGATTTATATAGCTTTCCTGAGCTGTCGATTTCAATGACATAATCAGCAATGCGGATGTTATTACAATAAATATATGTATGCTATTCTTTTTCATAATCTATTCGACTTATTTGATTAGATAAATAAGGGATACTGCTGCTTTGGTTACACCAAAATAATTTTTGTTTTCACTTTTAAGTAGTGTACCGCATTTTGCACAGGGATATTTATCGTATGTAAGATATGCATATCCGGCACCCAGGTTTGCCTCAACATTCCACCTTTTGGATAATACCCACTGATATCCGTAACTGATTCCTCCACCATAGGCAAAACCTTTATAACGGTAATCTTTTAGATCTTTAAGCCTGCCAAGAGGAAAATCAATACCGCCTACATTGTACTCGGCGACTAATCCATGAATTCCAAAAAAATGACTGTTGAAACTTTCGCATGTCCAATAGCGAAGCTCTGGCTGAACAATCCAATGTTGAAACTTTTTGTTATCGTTAAAGACAAATGGATTATATCCTGCGGATATATCCATAGTATATTTTCTACTGAAGGCAAATTCAATCCCTATGTTGGGTGTTGTGGTTGCCCAATGGACTAGGTTCGTTTTTATTCCTAAACTTTGCGAAAAAGAGAAAGAATAATATAAGAAAATACCTACAATGATTAAAGCGATTTTTTTCATGCTTGCATAATTTTTATGTCCAAAAATATACAAGACTTTAATATATCATTTGTCTTATTTATGCAACTTTTTGTCTTATTCACGCATTAACTATGGTTAAATTATAACACGGCACGCAGAAATCTCCTATAACTTATTCTATTTCTGATATTTAAGATTAAAGATTCTCTTGTGGTATTTTTTTTGTATTAAAAATAACCTTTTTATATATAAAGAGGTGTTTTATAAATTTAAACACAATAGGTGTTCTGAATACTATTAAAAAACAGACATGGTTCAACTGATATATTAAAAATCTTAAGAAAAACAGGGGAAGCGTTGTACGAAATTGACACAAACTATAATTCATCTTTTACAAGCCGCTGATACTGAGACGGGGTCATCATAAACTCTTTTCTAAATGCACGAGAAAAATAGGCAAAATCATTAAAACCGCATTCCATAGCTATATCTCCAATGGGCCTTTGTGATTTTATTAATATCTTTTTTGCTCGGTTTAAACGAACATGTAACACATAATTTGAACAATTCAACCCGGAAATGGCATTAAGCTTCCTGTTGAGTTGCGAAGTACTGATACAAAGTTCATTGGCTAATCCCTGAGGGAAAAATTCGTGATTGGTTATTTCTCGATAAATGAGATCTGTTACTTGTTGCAAGAACGCAAGGTCTTTATTGTTTTCTGGTAACTTGGATTCATTATTATTCGATAGTATACTGCTATACTTTTCTCTTAGCTGCTTTCTGTTTTTCTGCAACTGCGTAATCAATGTTATCAACTCTTCTTCCATAAAGGGCTTGGTTATAACTGCATCGGCACCGGACTTAAAACTGTCTATTCGGTCTTCAACTGAGGATTTTGCAGTTACAATAATAAAAGGTATATGACAGGTGACAATGGAATTCTTTACTTTAACACAAAAATCATGTCCGTTCATTACGGGCATAACTAAATCGCAAATAATGACATCTGGAACATGTTCATTTGCTAATTCAAGACCTCTATGACCATTGTCTGCAAAAACAAGATTATAATCATCCTTAAGAATAGAGGACATATAATACATCATATCTTTACTGTCTTCTACGATTAGAATCAATGGCTTACCTGGATCATTCTTCTGATTAAATTCTTCATATTTAGATGATTCTTCGGATGCAACTCTGTCTATGACAGCATGGGACTCCACAAAATTTTCTTGACTTGATTCTTCACTCATTTTGGAGACAATTGGAAGCGTGACAGTAAAGGTTGTCTCTTTTCCCGGATCACTTTGTACCTCAATTTTACCATTTAATTTGGTAATTATCTGTTTTGTAAAAGCAAGCCCTATTCCACTCCCTGATTTAATCATGTTCTTAGAATGTCCTTGATAAAAAGTATCAAAAACATGGGGCAAATCCTCAGATAATATGCCTTCACCGGTATCGGAAATTTCTATTATGTATTTCCCTTTTTGAATATTCTCACGAACAATAAACAAAATCTGATCAGATTCTGAGCAGTGCTTTATAGAATTACTCAATAGATTGTTTACTATTACTCGTAAATATTCTGGAGGATAACTCATTTCAATATTTTCTACATTACTATGAAACACATAATTGATTTGTTTCTTTTCGGTTAAAACAGTGAAACTATTATATAAATAACGTAAATAGGTAACAACATCTCCATTTCTATAAGTGATCTCATCTTTATTTGCTTTAATTTTTGACATTGCTAGAATTTCGTCAAGCAAAAACATTAAATTATCACATTGCTGTGATACAATTTCTAATTCATAACGGTTTTTAGGGGTATCGCCTTTTGTCAAATTCCTTTTCAATAGATCATTGAGACCAAGAATAATACTTAATGGGGTCTTAAATTCATGGGTAATATG
>ENA-UOOH01003216-UOOH01003216.1-fermentation-metagenome-genome-assembly--contig:-NODE-3216-length-12801-cov-20.402558_pt1 | contig 12801 bp, 15 predicted proteins | sample MGYA00245778_ERZ724025 | MGnify/ENA primary metagenome ERZ724025 (study PRJEB28704, sample SAMN03018313) | fermentation metagenome | biome: anthropogenic terrestrial biome; feature: soil... | reverse complement strand
TGGGAAATTTGGTTTCCAAAAGAGTGCTTAGATAGTATACCACAACTACTGTAAAATACCTTTCCTACAGAATAAATGTGATTATCAGTAATAACATTATTGCCTGTAAGCCTTGTTCTACGTCCTTCATCATCCGAACCTCCCAACTTAATACCACCTGCACCCATATCGTAAATTTTATTTCCTGTAACTCTGTTACCCATACAACCATCAGCCATTTCAACACCATAAAACCCTGCATGTCTTATTATACAGTTTTTTATTGCACAGAAGTGTGCACCCTCCATACTAATAACACCGGGAATTGTATGTGCAGCTTGTACAGATGGCCCATTATCAAGATTCCAGTCTGCATGCTCAAATATCAGATCTTCAAAGTTAAGAAACTCAACATATTTCTCCGAAAATAAGCAACCTTCTAGCTTTAATAGCTGTGTAGTGTATGGAGCAAATACTTCCGTATTGTCGGGTTCTTCATCTGGAAATGGAATATAATAAAGTTTCCCCAACTTACGGTCAAGATACCATTCACCGGGTTCGCTCAAAGCTTCATATATATTTTCTACATAATACCGAGGATATTTCCCCTCAAAATCATCATTTAAAGCCATTGTGCTTTTCCTTGAAAGTGTAACAATGCGAGAAGTTTCATCATACGATTTAATAGGTATACGTTCTTCAATCCATTTGTGAAATGTAACCAATTCAATGTCACTAATGTTTTTCCACTTTTTAAAATCACCCTCTGCAGCTACAAAAACGTCCTGCCCATCCCTATAATTATGCCATGGGGCTGCTTTGAGTTCGGGAACACTTTCCATGCGGTACATTCCACTTTTCGGAAATTTTGCTCTCTGTCGTCTTTGGTTATTTACGAAAAGCTGCCGGAAATACCACTTTCCTTCTCTCACTTCAGGTATATCAGCTATCCAGCATTTAGATGAGCCTGCCACAGTATCGATACTCCACTCTGTAATACACTTGCCTCCATGGATTATAGGTTGCTCTCCGGGATAAGCCTTGTAACAAACCGGCGCTGAATCTTCAGGTTTGAAGTTAATCGGCTTTTCAACTACATACCGTCCGCCCCGTAACCATACGCTTATAGGACCATCAAACATACCTGATCGTTTCATTTTGCGAATAATATCACGAGCCCTTTCTATAGAAGCAACAGGCCCATCTGTACCTATATTGTTCGGATCAGGTAAAAGACCTGACCAATTATCATTGCCTTTCGTAGATACGTAAATATCCATGTACTAATCTCCCCTTATACAATATAGTTATATCAAATACAGCTTTTTAGCTGTAATAATTACGAAATCTTTTATTATTTGTCATGCTATCCGTCATTCCGTCATTGCATACTGGTACATATTCAATCGATATATACCGGTATATGTATTGTTGCAATGGATTCTGCATATTATTTCCATATTATTTCATAAAAAGAATAGCTATTAATACGCTGCTGCAATCATAGCAAAATAGTTCTCTTCGGGTACATAATATGGTATGCTGTTTCCTGATCCAAGAGCATAACCGCTCCGCCCTGCAGTTCTTTCCAACATAGCACAGAACCTGTTAAAAACCTCTTCAGGTGTGCTTCTGCATATAAAGTCTACATCAATCCATCCAAGTATTGCTATCTGTCCTCCCCAGCGTTCATATATCTCTTCTAAGGGTTGAATGTTATCTTCATATGAACGTTTTGCATCATATTTCATATCGTCTATAATATCATAGTCATTTGAAAAATTAAATTCCACCCCTGCGCATAACCCCTATTTTATTTTTAAGCTTCTGATTTTCCAGCTTTTTCAACATTCTTTTTCTTATCGTAGAACAGATTGTACGCAAGACCGGTAAAAACAAATACACCGCCAATCAATTTGGCGAAAGAAAACTCACCAGCATTGAGAAAATCAATCACGATTCCGGTAAAAAGCTGACCGATGAAGAGCAGCAGTGTTAAATAGAAGGCAGAAATTTTGGGCGTGAGGTAGCTGGAAAGGACAATGACAATAACTCCGATAAAACCACCAAAATAAGCCCAAAAAGGTACACCTTCTATCGTAATGCTTGAAAACATATTTGTTTCTGTGCTGAACAGCATAAAAATAGCAGATACAACCAACCCGGTAACATAGTTATATAAAGTACTGCGGAATAATCCTATCTTTTGCGCAAGGTTGGAATTAACAACCCTGTTTAAAAGAACTGTTAAACCTGTTAGCACATTAGCGATAACTGCAATGACAACCATTTTGTAGCTCCCCCTGTTTCATTTGAATGTTAGCACTTGACCTTTTTCTGTAGCGATTACTTTTGGTTACTTTATCTTTGATTTTTACTCAAAAGCAATCATGATCACCGTTCCGATTAGGATGAACAGAAGCCCCACCAGCTTTTGCTTTTCAAATCGAATCACCTTCATGCCCAACCAGCCGAAATGATCCATTACAATGGAGATCAGAGTTTGGCCAAGCAGCCCCAAAGCAATGGTTGCCGAAACACCTAATGCTAAAAAACCCAGATTCGTAAACACAACGGTAAAAACACCAATAACCCCGGCACTATAAAGATAAATAGGGACTTTTTCACAGAGGTCTCTTTTCTTCTCTTTAGAAATGAGCAATGCAACAATACTTGTGAGTAGACCCACCACATGGATAATGACACTGGAAGTATAATTGCCAAATGTATCGGCTAAAACGCCATTAAACAATATCATGATAGCAACAAGCGCCCCCGTAAAGGCGGACAAAGATTTATTCATTCTGGTTCTCTTTTCTCATATTCAAATTTTCTGATACCAAAGCATGCATTTAAATACTTTTTTCATAACTCCTCCAAAAAACAGTGCTAGATATATACAATATATTCTATATTATGGCATATCAACAAATCTACTGCAACAACAATATATGAACTATATGCCCTCTTCTGTATTTATGAAGTATTTGGGAGTAATAAGCAAGAAGTGTATTTCTGATTTTTATTATAATTCTCCTGAGATATCTAAAATCTTATTATACAATTTTATATCAATATAAATTCCTGAACTTATTAACTCATCCATAATCGGTGTTATCTTAGTAACTATACCTAATTCTTTAGCCTTTAAAAGTACTCCAATAGTTCCTGTTATGTAAAGGTTATGATATTTTGCATACCTTCTAGCTAACAAATCGTCTATAATACATAAGTCAGCTTCTATTTCATTTGCTAATATCATCACCTCAACTTCACCTTTGTGAAGACTTGTCGCAAATAACCTTTTGGCTTCCTTATTTTTTATATTTATTATCTTAATAAAGCCACTTTCTTGAATAAAATCATTAGATTCTTTTAGCTTTGATTCCAAGATAACCCCTTCATAAACAGCATATGGTATTATTATTTTTTCATATAAATCTCTTAATATATCTAATTTTCCGATCTTGTTTAGCGCTATTAATGGGGTTGAATTAGCTATCACTTTACGCATTTTTAATATCCTCTAATAAATCTTTATCATCTTCAAAGTTAAATATAGATATTTTATAAGATGAAAGTACCTGGATGAACTCTTCTTTAGACATTTCTGCAAGTTCCGAACATTGCCCCAAGGATAATTTTTTTTCTTTATAGTATTTTACCGCCACTGTTCTTTTCATGTCCTTAACAATATTTTCACTACTTTCTCTTAATGAAAGCACTATTTCCTGTGGAAGAGATATATTAGCATTATAGTCCATATCGTCACTTCCCTTCTAATTCTTATACATATTATTATACCCGAGAAAATCATATTGCTCAAAGTAATTTTAATAACGGTATGCTTATTCTGAGCGATTAAGCCAAAGCGTAAACACTTGATATATACAATATATTCTATATTATGGCATATCCATTACTCTTCTGCAAGTGCTTGAAAAGAAATGTCGGGTAAAAAATAATCGTTGATATTTGGGGGAAATTAACCTACAATATAATATAAATAATAAGATATGTAAATATTCAAAACAGCTTAGCTGAGGATATATAAAAGTCGAAGCAATTGTGCTATTGGAGAAAGGGAGAGACTATGAAAAAAGTATATGAGGGCAAAACCAAAGATGTATTTGCCTTGGAAGACGGGAACTACCGCTTGATATTTAAGGATGATGTGACAGGTGTGAATGGAGTTTTTGACCCAGGAGCCAACACAGTAGGTCTTTCTATTGAAGGGATAGGAAAAGGAAACCTTAGTGTGACCACTATGTTCTTTGAAATGCTAAAAAAGGCCGACATTCAAACACACTATATAAGTGCCGATTTAGAAAACGGAACTATGGACGTCAAAGCAGCAAAAGCCTTCGGCAAGGGTCTGGAGGTTATCTGTCGCTATAGAGCGGTTGGAAGCTTCCTGCGCCGATACGGAGCCTATGTACAGGAGGGTGACAAGCTGAACGCTTATGTTGAGGCTACATTAAAGGATGATCAACGAGGAGATCCTTTGGTTACGCTTGAAGGTCTGGAAGCTCTGGGGATTATGTCTGCTGCGCAATTTGCAGAAATCAAAACAAGCACTCAAAAAATTACAGCTTTAGTTAGCGATGTGCTTCAGAGAAAAGGGTTGGAGCTATACGATATCAAATTGGAATTTGGCATTGACAATGCTGGCAATGTAATGCTGATAGACGAAATCTCATCGGGTAACATGCGAGTCTATCAGGGTGGCAAGGTTATGGATCCGCTGGACTTGACAGCTGCACTTGTTTCGGAGAGATAGGATTCTAAGCCCACGAATAAACCCGTCAACTTTTGCCACGACCTCATAGGTGCCCTTAATAATTTACAATATATACCCTAATTTATGTTCAGTAATGCCGAAATGGTGCCAGGATTTGTTAAATGCTTATAAAACTTATAAGAAGATAAGAGAAAATATCCGGAAAAGTACAAAGGAATCCCCGAAATATTCTAAGAAAGAAGGATACCCATTATATTTGAATGGTCAAAATGTTGATCAGCAGTATAGTATAGTATATCATCTCATCGCTTTCTTTCAGGATTTCTACTCAAAGTATTTTATGATGCGTTGATTTCATTTTCAAGTTTGGTAAGTGCATCCATCATTTCCTTGAATCCGGGGTGCGATCCGAAAATCATTTCCCTCAGATTTCCATAGTCCTCTTCTAATAGGCTCATATTATGAGCAGGTGGCAAGAGCTTGAGTGTACCTGGCTTTGCGTCTTGATATCTGGCCCAGCCTCTTGGATAAAAGTATGGTTCTCTCGTTTGCCTCTCTATTAAATTCTTCCTGCTTGGTTTTACTCCGCACATCCCAGGGTTCAGTCATTCGATATCCCAAAACACGCCAATCAAGAATCAAATCTATATCCTCTGAAAAACGTTGGATGAGATTATAGACCTTTGATAAACATGTCCCACCTTTAAAAGCAAAACGATTCTTGTAAATGCATCTTTGAAATAGGTAATCAAGAGTAATACACACCCAAAAATCCTTTTCTATGATGGCTTCATGGACATTCATTTTCTGAGATGTATTTCTGAATAATGCCCGCCGTTCATTTATCGTGGCTTTGGCAACCTCATACATATTTATTCCCCACTTTTACATATTTTTTTTATAATTGCATAAACCCATGTAGTAGTTTGTTTTGCTTCATCCAACAATTTGGCTTTTTCTTCGTCAGTAAGGCTCTGTTTTAGATGTTTTATGATATCATCACTTACATATTGCTGTTTCAGAGTTTTTATTGCTTGAATAACCATTGCGGTCTTATAGGACATTCCGGATATTTCTTTGTTATTGCGGTGTCTGAACTCTATTTTTACGTTGTTAATAGCATATGTTCTATAGGGACCATCACTGATGTATAGCCAATATGCGGTAACCTGTGTCGATAGCCCTAATTGGTTAAGAGCGGTATTTCCGCTGGGGGCAATGGTCCAGTTGTTGTTTCTGGCAATAGCAATAGCTATATGATGAGGAGACGGGGCCTCATATTCACCAAGGAGTTCACTGTATTGTGGGCAGTCATAAACACCACGGATCACTCTGCGGATTTTCTTCTCATCTTCAAGCCGTTCAAGTGATTTGCTTACTGCTTTGTAATCGGCTATATCAACGAAATCTGTTGCTATAAAAGCACTTTCAGGCGGCAAGGATAATATTCGGTTATAAATTAAATTGGTGTATGATAAATTACCCAACACAATTCCTCCTGTCGTGAATATTATATAACTTTTGCGACAACAAATCAATTCTTTAATTATTTTACCCTCATGAATCAGGTTTATTATCATCAAAACACTGGCTGATTATTTCAAGGGTATTGATGATTCGCTGCGCCCCGGAGAAACGGATGCTGTACCCCGGGGATTGGAACTGTTCAAAGCGTATTTCAACGGTGAAAAGGAATATCTGGATATCTAACGCTTTTTTTGCAGGAGAATGCGCAGAAAAAGGACGAAAAGATGAGTGCACCTTGTGTGGTCGACAGGATTGCGCAAACAGTGGTAAAACTGACGCTCGAACCAACTCTGAAAAAAATCCGTTTTTCTATGCTGCGAAAGTAATAGAAAGCTGCAGTCCCCTGTCTTCTTCTCTTCTTAGTTGCCTGCAAACAAATTTACCATCCATCCTTCTTGACCACTATCCAGTCTCACTTTAAATGTAATACCCATAGTTTTTGTATCTACATCAATAACGGTTACTTCATCTCCATGTTTTATTTCACCAATACTATTACTTATACTTTGGTATTTAATAGATTCAAATATTGGCCATGTAGTATAATCGGGATATCTAGGTATCTTAACTATGTATTTTTTGTTAACGAAGTTCGTCTTATCAACTTCTTTATAAAAAAACAAATGATCCTTATCAAGCATAGTATACCCAAAACATATTTTAGGTTCAAACTGATCTGCGGTATGTATTTTCACAATATCTGTATCCCCACTTGGAAGATAATCATACTCGCTTAAGCTTCCAATTTCTATTATCTCTTTGCCGTTATAAATATAATATCTACTGAGGGGATCAGCACTCTCACCATCTTCATGAAGGATAATCTCTTTATATTTGTCATTGGTGTTTATATCAACTATATAACATTTAGTTGATGGATTTGATAATAGTGTTTCAATAATACTATCGTTTACTTTCAATTCAACACGAAGCATTGAAAGACCTTTCCTTAAATGTATGGTATATTCAATATTATCCATTATACCATCAAAGTTTAAATCATTAATTTCTCCATATTTCAATGTCCCAATACTAGTATCAATTGTTTCCGAAATAATATCATATATTTCCCTTTTTTCTGTCCTTTTTTGGAGTATTAATGATTGATAGAAGCTGTTATTTTTTTCAGCATCGGTTTTTTCTGATTCATTAGAAGCAGTTTTGTTAAACATATTACTAGTGCTTGAAGTACAAGATATAATGAAAATTTGACAAATGATTAACAACAAAAGTAAATGTTTTTTACTCATTTAAAGCACCTCTTAACTTTATACTAATTCAATATCAAAAAAGCTTTAATTTCTTACTCTACATTTTGTCATTATACCAAACATTTGCGACGTTATATATAGCATAGCATATTTTATATTTGCCCCATAGATTGCTGCTCATCTTTTGTATGCTTACGTTGTCATAATCAATTTTATTCAGCATTCCTCAATCCTTCGCCTTGCCATACAAAAAAGTGATAGCACCCTATTGAAAGGGGAGATCCATAAAAAAGGTTGGCAATGAGTATTATTTGTATCATTCCACATCAAAGCGAGTTCCGGGAAAGAAATATCCACAGCCGGTGCAAGAGTATATCGGAACAATAACCAGAAAAGGGGTGATTAAGACTCATGTTAGGAAAATATCCACAGACAGAGTAAAGGTTTACGAGTATGGAATGTCTTATGTGCTGCAAACTCTGCTTCCAGAAGCTTTTTTGATTAACTCTCACGATAAGGAAGTCCTGCGTTTTGCTTTCTTGCACATTGTGAACCACGTATCTCCGAGAAGTTATCTTTTAAGGAATACTGCTTTACCTTCTTTGTCTGACCTACATATCAGCCTGATTGCGCAACTTAAAAGATACGAAAGGCTCACGGGAATATCCATAGAAGAATTGCGTCCACTGTCAGAATTATATCTTGTTGAGACTAAGGAGTGCGATATGTTATCGGAAATCACATCTGATATGAGCGAAATATTAGCACGATTGGGGGTTAAGATCGATGCAATATAAATTTGAATCACTTAACACGTTAGCTGCAATATTTGGAAGCATCGCGGATCCGCGCGACAATCGGGGGAAGCGACACAAACTACTGGACATCTTCATATTGGCTGTATTTGGTCTTTTATGGGGACATACCGATTTCACAAATATGGTAATTGATTTGAAATATCATGAGGTATATTTCTCTACGTTGCTGGGGCTTGTAAATGGCATCCCGTCACATGACACATTTAGTGCGACCTTTAGCATAATTAATCCGGCAGAGTTTCTCGAATGCTTTATTCAATGGATCGTTGATTTGACATGCCCACAGGGGAAGCATGTGGCGATTGACGGGAAAGCAATTCGTGCCGCCTGTGAAAAAGTATACCGCAAAAAAGTGCCTATGCTGATCAATGCTCTCATGGTAGACACCGGCATATGTATCAGGCAACTGAGGGCAGAGGCAAAGGATATGCCCGGTATGTTTCTCCGCAGTCCTCACATTTTATTACCAATATGTTAACCTGAACAGGGTACAGTCTTATTCTGTTCCACTGCCCGAATTCCCAGTCCCGGGGGATATCTATCTCCCACCTCCATATGGTATATTTAAAAAGAAATGAAAAATTGCGAATAGAATGTTTTTAAGTGCGGACTAGTATTACAATTCGGTACACATAAAATCAGCCTATGGGCAACTCAATTAACCATAGGCTGATTAAGATATATATTAACTATCAAAAAATTTTATCGCAAACCCAGTGAATATAGATGCCTGCCAATATGCTTCCTTAGTGCTTCTTTATACTCTGCTTCATACGTATGAAGAACTTTAAAGAGCTCCTCTCTAAATAATGATTCTCCATTTTCATTTTTCGCCTGTAGCAAAAGCCCATAAGTAATATGCATTACCTGGCGGGGATCATTCTTGTTCATCAAATCAGGCAATTCATTATCTGATATGCTTTCAAGAGGCGGTATGGTTTTCACTTCTGCACTAATATGGTAATATTTCTTTGCTTCGTCAAGATTCTCTAAAGCAAAAGCATGCATCCTACGGTAAAGATCCGGTTTGTGGGCTGCAACAACCCTGACAGCCTCAAGCCAATTTGTTCCGGCTGTTTTTAAATGATATTTTCCATCTGTCATCTCCCCTACAATGGGGAAAACCAAAAACTTATCACTACCTGAATGAACACTAATTTTATAACCAAAATAATTGGCAATATCTACGTGAGCAGAAAACTCACTTTTGAACTGCTCCAAATCCCCAAGATAGTCAATGCCTTTCTGGAACTCACCGCAAAATCTCGGAGCCAGACTGATTATTTCTACTCCTGCCTGAACCAGCTCTGAAGCCACAAAATAGTGAGAAGCAGGCGTGGTTGAAGTAAGCGTTTCATCAATTGACATTTCAAAATCTATTGCTCTTCCGCATTTTGCAATGATATTAAAATATATATCAAGGGTGTGGTGAATAGCTTTCCCATATATACATGCCATCCGAACTAAATCATCCATGGAAATAAAAAAGCTGGTGTCTGAAAGCTTAATATGCTTATTGCCATATCTTTTTTCCCACTTTGTACGCTCATCCTCAGAAAAGCGTTCATATTTCTTTCTTAATACATCTATATCTTCATTGGCTGCTGCATTATCAATATGCTCGGAGCAGTCAAGGGTAATCATTGTCATTCCAACATCCAAAGACATTTGTACCTCTTCAGAGGTCTTAAGGTGATCACCATCCGCACCGTATCCTTTTGTGTATCCTTCTTGAAAAACTGCCCAAGCGGCTGCAGAAATAACATCATCATAGCATCTTCCTGTCAGATTCAGCTCTCTTATGGATTGCTGTGCTAAGACCGGGAAAGCATCCACATCTTTAATTGCTTCAATATGTCCGGGCGAAGCAAGACCAAGACGGTCTCCCAACCCTATTGTGATTTTATGTCCTTTATGAGGTTGGGGATTCATAAAGGAAAAAACTTTTCTCATAACATCGCAGTTCTCATTTGTAAGAGGGCAGACTCTTGTTTTAATCCCGTCTATAACTGTTTCGTTGCCTTTAAGATCATTTAGCCTGATGTCTTCACCATAAACGAACAGACCTTTTTCAAACTCGTTGCGGTACATAAAAACAACCGCATCTCCAACAGAATGAACCGATCCAGGATACACTCCATAAAGATTGAAAAGTTTTTCCGGCTCAGCTTTCAAGGCTTCAACAGATTTTCCTTGCTGCTGCATCAATTTTACCAATTTTTCCATTTTGTCTCCTCCTGTTGTTTTTAGCAAACAATCAATTTTCATTTTATTTTAAAATTATCGCTTTAATTTGCCTGTAGAAGAATATGAAACTATTTTCCTTCTGGTAAAATAACAAGAAATTTCGTGTTTATTTTACTAACATCACTATCATACAAGGTGTTTAAAAGAAATAGTTGCTTAAACTATTATACCACTAAATATCGAATTTAGGATGAATATTTCATCAGTCCTCGAAAGAAGGCTGGATAGCAATTGTCACATTTATATTCAGACTTCAAATCTATATATCGTCTTATGATTATACTTTTCTTCTCTCCTTAATATAGGTGAGGGAAAATGGCTGTGTTTCATTGAGTTGGGGAAAAACTGTGTCTCAAGACATAATCCACTCCATTTCTGATAATGCACACTACCTTTTCCAATTAAATATCCACTCAGGCCATTTCCGGTATATAACTGAACCCCCGGCTTTGTTGTATAAACCTTCATTCTTCTTTCACTGATTGGTTCATAAACCTCTGCGCAATACTCCGGTTGAACTGTACCATACTCAGGCTGAACTTCGTTTTTGTTTAATACAAAATTGTGATCATAACCACTTACATGCCTGATTTGCTCGAAATCAGATTCTATTCCCGATTTAATCATTCTAAAATGCCTGAAATCCATGGGGGTGCCCGTTACATCGCATATTTCTCCGTTTGGAACACCCTCCTGGTTGTTAACAGTGAACTTGTCTGCATTGATCTTTAGAAAATGATTTAATATGTTTCCGGAACAATGTCCTCCAAGATTGAAATAACTGTGGTTCGTCAAATTTACAATTGTATCCGCTCCAGACTCTGCTTCATATTCGATGACCAACTCGTTATTATCTGTAAGCGTATAATATGTTGAAACATTTAGAGTTCCCGGATATCCTTCCTCCCCATCAATGCTTAAATAAGAAAGAAATAACTTATTTTCTCCATAATCAGATACCCGCCAGCAAACACTGTCAAACCCCTTTACACCACCATGCAGGTGATTATTACCATCGTTTTTCTTAAGCTTATACTTTTCCCCATTCAATTCAAAAACAGCATCTTCTATTCGATTTGCGTGACGTCCTATAATTGCACCAAAATATGGTCCTGGTTTTGTATACCCCTCAAGAGTGCCAAATCCAAGAACAACATCTTCTCTCCTACCCCGCTTATCAGGAACAAACAACGAGACAATGGTGCCGCCATAATTTGTTATTTCAGCTTTTATTCCGTTTTTATTACTCAATGAATATGTGTATGCCTCTTGACCGTCTGGAGTAAAACCAAAAAATTTAATCTCCAATATTATTTCCTCCATGATGCTATTTGAACTACCTGCTGCTATGGTTTTTCAACTATTCGATTTAAAAAACATAAAGATTTGAGGCTTCAAAATATATCATCTCTTACGCTTTGCTTAACGCTTTTGGCATACTTGCTAAGCCTTTAATCTCTCTGCTTTAGTTTAAAATGCTAAACCAAATGGTACTTGCATCAATTAATGTTTATATATGTTGAATTTATAATATGTTTATCACCAAGAAAGTCACAAAGTGACTTTCAATCATAATTTAATATTTTACATTATTATATCAACAGAAGAAGCTGTTGGCAAACTCGGCATAAGTTATCTAAAAAATACTTATCTATTTACCTACATATTATTATGTTAACCATAATTTATTTTATTTATTTATTTTTTTATTTTATGCAGGTATTTTATTCTTTATGTAGAATATAGTATTTATTACAGTAAAAATGGTCATGCACAGGATCATGCTCGATTCATTGCATGGTAAAAAAAAGCGAAAACAGGATCTTAACCTGATAACGAAAAAACAAAGGTTACATCCGAATTTGTAAAGATCGAACACTATCGAACAATATGGTTGCATACATATTAAATTAATGCTATGTAATCTTTAATTGTATCAACTGTTCCGAACAATCGGATGACAGAAATTTTTATGAAAGGAGATGATTTTGTCATGACTAACAAAGAGCTGTTGATTAAGATCAAAAAAGACGAGTGCTATAAAAGACTTGTCAAACATCTTGGCGAACATGGACATGGGCATTACCATACTGCTTCAATGGTTGCTTAACAAAAATCGGTAAAGGCCGGGCGGGGAAAGTAACTGCTACCCGCCCGATGCTGATTCAATATGGAGGAAAGTTATATGAATAATAATATAATTATTAAGCATAAAGAAGATATAACCTTTGTGCTGAATTGTAACACAGGTATGTGGTATGTGGGTAAGTCTGATGAT
>ENA-UOOH01003215-UOOH01003215.1-fermentation-metagenome-genome-assembly--contig:-NODE-3215-length-12803-cov-3.791497_pt1 | contig 12803 bp, 9 predicted proteins | sample MGYA00245778_ERZ724025 | MGnify/ENA primary metagenome ERZ724025 (study PRJEB28704, sample SAMN03018313) | fermentation metagenome | biome: anthropogenic terrestrial biome; feature: soil; material... | reverse complement strand
AATTAAAACAATGTTTACCATAATTCTTGTCTTAGTTGTATTCATGGCTTTACACATGATCTGGGTCAGAATCAGACCCGAAGCACCTACAATAGAACCTACCACGACCAGAAGCGTACCATTTTCCAGTGCAAAACCTGCGATGGCGCCGGCTACCCCCGAAAAGGAGTTCAAAAGCGAAATGGTGATGGGCATATCCGCTCCACCTACACGGATGGTAAAGACGTATCCCCAGTAGAGTGAGCCTACTGTAAGAATACCAGCATGGAGCAATGGATTGCCCACACTAAAGGTGAGACCAAGTGCGGACAGGGCCATGATCGCGAGACTGACTAAGAGCTGCAAATTGTGGTGTGGCAAGTGTACAGGCCGCTGGTTCATCTTCCCGTGCAGTTTGCCCGCGGCAACCAAACTACCGCTTAAGGTCACACCACCTACCATAACGGCCAAGCCTGATGTAAACCAGGTAAAGGAAGTGAGGCCACCCGCGAAAATGGTCATTAAGGCGACCAGAGCAGACGCTCCACCACCAAACCCGTTAAACAACGCTACCATCTGGGGCATCTGAATCATCAGTACCTTGACAGATAACCACACACCAAGAGCCGCACCTACGATGAGACCCGCCCAGATGGTCGGTATCGTCAAAATTTGGGCCTCGACCATCGTGACGATAATTGCACCAATCATCGACGCTGCACCAACTAGGTTGCCGTTCGCTGCCGTTTCAGGGGAATTCATGAGGCGGATTCCGTAGATGAATCCTGCAATGAACACTAACTGTAAAATCAATGATAGGGACATCTACGAGTTCCTCCTCTTCTTACTCTTGAACATCCTTAACATGCGATCGGTCACCATGAAGCCTCCCACAACGTTGATCATGGCGAGGACGATGGCAAAAAATCCTACGATTTTGTTTCCAGTGGCGACGGCCACGCCTGTAGTTGTCAACGCGCCTACAATTGTAATACCAGAAAGGGCGTTCATGCCCGACATGAGCGGGGTGTGGATCAAACTAGGCACATCGCTAATTAACTTGTAGCCAAGTAGAGCGGCCCCCACAAAGGCCAGGACTAAAACCAGCTCTCTCATTAAATCTCTCCTCTTAAACGCATTGATTCTAAGGCACCTTCGTGCACAACACTACCATCTTTTGTTGTTAAAGTTTCCTTGACAATGACATCATCAAGATTGAGCTTGATTTTGCCGTCTTCCACAATGTTATTCACAAAGTGTAGAACGTTCTTGGAGAACATGTCAGTGGAACTGGTGGGCATGGAACCAGGAATATTCTTGGTTCCATCAACGATAACGCCGTGATGCTCTGTCACCACGCCACCTTCGCTGAGTGCACAGTTGCCGCCTTGGTCAATGGCAATGTCCACAATGACCGAACCGGGCTTCATGGATTTCACCATCTCTTCGGTGACCAAGATCGGCGCTTCTTTGCCGGGTACCAAAGCGGAGGTGATCAGAATGTCAGAAGATGCAACGATATCTTTAATGGCTTCCCGTTCTTTTTCTAACCACTCTTGGCTCAAATGCTTAGCATAGCCGCCTTCGCCAATGGCCAAATTTTCAGGAATACCTAGGTCAACGACGCGGGCTCCTAGGCTCTGGGACTGTTCACGAGCGTCTGGGCGAATGTCTGCTGCATAAACAACAGCGCCCATTCTCTTGGCGGTAGCAATGGCTTGCAGTCCAGCTACGCCTGCACCAATAACCAACACTTGACCAGGTTGGATCATTCCCACTGCAGTACCCATGAGGGGTAAGAATTTGGGAATTTTGTTAGCGGCCATCAAAAGTCCCTTGTAGCCGGCTACAGTACTCATAGAGGTGAGAGCGTCCATGCTTTGTGCCCTAGAAATCCTAGGAATAGAGTCCAAGGTCAGGGATGTAACACCCTTCTTGGCGAGATCCTGGATCATTTTGTGGTTTCCTGGAGATGCTGGATGCAAGAAGGTAATCAAGACTTGTCCTTCCCTCATCAGGTCCACTTCGTGTATGCCGAGTTCCTCGTTAAGCTGTGGCTCTTTCACCTTGAGGATCAGGTCTGCACCAGCAAAAACCTCTTTTGCACTACAGAGGGTTGCGCCTGCCTCTTTGTAAGCCTCATCACTAAAAAAGGCCCCTAAGCCTGCCCCTACTTCCACCAATACTTTAGCTCCACCTTTCACAAATTGACTAACCGTTTCAGGTGTTGCTGAGACTCTACGTTCACCAGATAGAATCTCTTTAGGTACTCCTACAGTCAAACCAGCGTATTTCATTAACCATCCTCCGTCCTTAGTGTTATACAAATACTATTCGCAAAGGAGTACGAAATCCCTTTCGTATTTCTCGGGAAATTAACACTTCGTGAACAAGGGCAAGGAAAAGTAAAGAACCTAGGGATTATTTCCGTAAAAAGCCCCTTCGGTTCTTTCGCCTTTCGTCTAGGTTTAAACCAAACGTCGAATCAATTCACCAGAATCCTCGAAAAAATAATCTACTAACGGAATCTCCAAAAGCGTGTAACTACCTGGTTTTTGCTTGACGCTAGCTCTTGTGGCGGCCACCATCATCTGTGCGGTGAGGGCAGGATTGTTGATGCGCATCTCCCATTTGAAATTCTGGTTGGCCGTCTGACCTGATGTACCGCTCCGCTCGAGCAAAACACCATGCCCCACATCCTTGAGGCCCAAAATCGTTTCGACCTGGTAGACGTGGGTTTCATCGTGTTTGAAATAAGCATCTTCTTTGATCAAACGCTGAATATCTCCCAAGTCCGTGCCTGGTGCAAGCTCTACATAGACAAGGCGGCGATGCACCCCTGATCCTGCAGGTATCGTTATGGATAGGGCGTCTACCACTCCAGGCAGTGCCTTCACCGCTGCGGAATGACCCATACTCATTCCTGGTCCGAAATTCGTAAAGGTCAGCCCCTGTGGTGCCATGATCTCCATGAGAGCTCGAATCATCGAATCGCTTCCAGGATCCCATCCTGCGGCCAAGACTGAAACCGCGCCATGCCTTCTGGCCTGTTCGCCAAGGCTCGCCCTATATTCCAACAGCTTATCCCCGTGAATGTCATAGCTATCCACGGTATTAATCCCCAAAGCCACAAGTTCCATGGCTTGGGCAGGTACACTGCGTGTTGGCACACACAAAAGGGCCACATCCACCGGGCCTAACTCTGAAATCTGGCTTACCACCTTGATTCCTGCAAGTTCAGGTGGTGCGTCTTTGCAGCTTTGGGGACGGCGCACGATGCCCGCAAGCTCAAGATCGGGTGTTGCCTCCACCGCCTTGACTGCATACCTTCCTATATTCCCATAGCCCACAATGGCAACTCTAATCATGGTAATTCCCCCATCCAAAGTCTAGTCAAAGTAACGTTCCAAGAACCCCAGGAACCGCTCTAGATATTCTGGATCGTTTTCAGGATAGAGAAAATCCCTGGAAACCAGATGTTCCTCGCCCTCTCTGATCCAAATTTCAATATGGTCTCCGGACCCTTGTATGCTTTGCATGATCCGTTCTACATTCAACACCGACACAAACCTGTCATCCTCCGAGTGCATGAGGAGGGCGGGCCTTGTTCCCAAATTGGTGATCTGCTTCTTGGGATACAGAAAACGCCTGTCAAAACCGAATTTCGTCAAAGTATACCAGCTTACGAAGGGTTTTTCTAGTACCGCTACCAAGAGCGGAGCTCCGCTGAAATAGAGATTATCTCCAAACAAATCGGCCCAGGATGAAAAGGCGCCAATACTAATTACTCCCGAAAGACCAAGATACAATCCTGCTGCATTAAGGGCTGCCACTCCCCCAAGATCCGCCCCGAAAGCGATGGTGCGGACATCTCCATAGCGATCCCAGATATATTGTATGCCGGCCAGGATATCCAAATGTTCAGCATAACCTAAATACACCTGCTGCCCTGAGCTTTCCCCATGGCTGCGCATCTCAATCAAAAGGGAGCCATAGCCCAGTTCCCCGAGCACACGGGCATGTCCCCAAAAGGCACTTACAGGTGGATCATTAAGGCCGCCCAAGAAAATTATCATCGCCTTAGGCTCGTCCACTTCCAACTCCCAAGAAGCTAACTTGTACCCATCTTCAGTAAGCAAAGAAAGGGGCTTGACCTCAAGCCCCCACTCTCTGTGATCATAGACTGTTTGGTAATCAATGTGCCCATCAATAACGCTATGTGTGACCAAATAGGGTAGGAGGGCCAAAATGACCACCGAACCTGTGAGCACAACAAAGACGGCCACAAAAATGACGAGCTTCGTGACCCGACCCATGTTACGCACCCTCATCGAGGGAACCCTTTTGGAGGCCGCCGCCTAGGATATCCTGGATAATTCCTTTCATGGCAGACATCTTTTCCTCCATATCAGTCACGAGCTTAAGCTGTGCTCGAGCACGATCTAGGTTGTGTTTGGGATGCTCAACACGAAAATAGCGGTCGCCATCAATGTAGTCTGTCAAAAAGCGAATGCCCGATTCCAAGGTCATTAATTTCACAGAAAAGGCTAGATGGTCAACTTCCGCCTGGTTAAGAAATCCCCTCGCCATGCTTAAGTAACCCCGAGTAAACTCGGTGAAGAGCTCTAGATCAAGGGAGACTAGATCTAAGTTGGACTCATCTTCCTTGGCTGTACTCGCCCCAAAGCGGATAGAGTCGCCAAAGTCGTAAAGGGCCGATCCTGGCATGACAGTGTCTAGATCCAAAACGCAAATTCCCTCTCCCGTCTCATCGTCAATCATAATATTGTTGAACTTCGTATCATTATGCGTTACGCGCAGGGGAATTTCACCTGCACTCAGCAAATCCACAATAACACCCGTCTCATCTTCGCGTTCCAAAATAAAGGCGATTTCTCGCTGGACGCCCGCGGCCCGCCCCTTTGGATCCGCCTTAATCACATGAAGCAAGTCCCCCAAACGCTTGCGGGTATCATGAAAGCGTTCTATTGTTTCATGGAGGGTTTCGGCTGGGAAGTCACTGAGGAGGTACTGAAATTGACCAAATGTACGGCCAGAATGGTAAAAATGTAGGGGATTCTCTACCTGCTGGTAGGTACGGGCTCCTTCAATGAAGTCATAGGCCCGCCAATATTCTCCCCTGACACTCCGGTAAAACGATCTCCCTTCTTTGGTGGGAATAACGCGCATCGCTTCTCGACTGGGATCCCCATTTTTCTCGATCACTTTTTTACGCAAGTGACGGGTGACCGCTTCAATATTGTCCATAACCCCTTCGGGATCCCGGAACACATGATGATTAATGCATTGGAGAACATAGCGCAATGTTCGGTCTTGCACCTTGTAATAGAGAAAGAAGGTGTCATTAATGTGCCCATCCGTGCATACATCCGCACCTGTATACTCGCCCTCAAAGGCAAAGTGTGCAATGATCTCGGTCAAACGTTCCATCCATATTCCCCCAAACTAGTTGCCGCAGCTTCGTCTTCAGGCCAGCGGGTAGAGTCATCCGAAGCATCATCCAAAGAGTCCTCATCTGCGTTGGTTACGACCACAAAGTCAGGAAGAAAACTCTGTATAAACGCTGCCGTCGTCGCTTGATTTGTTGGCAAGGCCACTCTTGGGCCTTGCTCAAAGGCAGTTATGGTCTCATGGAGGAGAGCTTTATTCAAGCACGATGGTTTTGCCACGAAAATCCGCTCGTGGGTGGTGGCATTCACACCTTCTTCATCGGTGAGCAACTCTTCATAGAGCTTTTCTCCAGGCCTCATACCGGTAACCTTGATGTCAATGTCTATGTAAGGCTGTAGCCCAGAGAGGCGAATCAATGTCATAGCCAAATCCATAATCGCTACCGGCTCTCCCATATCTAAGACGAAAATTTCCCCACTTGTGGCCAGAGCCCCTGCCTGTAAGATCAGCTGCACCGCCTCGGGAATGGTCATAAAGTAGCGAATCATCTTCTCATGGGTTATGGTGACCGGTCCACCGGCCAGGATCTGTTTGCGGAAAAGAGGAATCACACTACCTCTGCTACCCAAGACATTCCCAAACCGTACCGCCACATAGGTGGTGGAACTAATGGTGTCGAGGTATTGGATGATCATCTCCGCAATACGCTTGGAGGCACCCATAACGCTCGTGGGGTTCACGGCCTTATCGGTGGAGACCAACACAAAGCGCTCTGTTTTGTGACGATGGGCGGCCCAGGCCACCTGGTATGTACCATACACATTGTTTTTTATGGATTCCTCAGGATTCTGCTCCATGAGGGGAACATGCTTATGGGCTGCGGCGTGAAAGACAACCTGGGGTTTATACTTGGAAAAAATGGCTTCAATGGCTCCCCGGTCACGAATATCCTTGACCAGCGCCACCAGGGGAACATCACTCTTGGCCTTGAGCTCCATTTCAATCTCATACATATTATTCTCACAGTTGTCAAGTAGAAGGAGGGTTTGGGGCTTTAGTGCAACAATCTGCCTACATAACTCTGAGCCAATGGAACCACCGGCCCCCGTCACCAAGACCACGTGATCGGCAATATAGCCGCTCATACCAGCAATATCCACCTTCACCGGGTCACGGCCTAATAAGTCCTCAATCTGTACTTCTCGAATTTTGTTCACTGTTACATTGCCATCAATGAGGTCGAAGACTCCAGGCAAAATCTTCACCGTTCGTCCCGTTTCTTGAGCAACGGCCACGATCTCCCGAATCACGCGTCGGGGTACCGAGGGCATGGAGATAATGATTTCATCGACTCCATATTGTTCAACAAGATCAGGTATCTCCTCTTTGGGCCCCAAAACAGGAAAACCTAGAATGCTCTGATTCTGCTTTGCTGGGTCATCATCCACAAATCCCACCAAGCGCACCCGGGTCCCATAATGGTTGCGGAGCTCTCGAGCGACCAAAACGCCTCCATCCCCTGCACCAATGATCAAGACGTTTTTAAACGCCCTCTTTTGCTGGGCATGGGCCAGTCCACTCGTGTGAGGGGCAATCACCCGCCAAGCGAAGCGACTTCCGCCTAGAAGAGCAATGTTTAAGAACCAATCCAAAACCACAATGCTCCGTGGAGGAAGGGCTCCATACCAAAATAGACACAACATAACAGAAAAAATCGAACCCACGGACACTGCTCCCACGATGGCCAAGACCTCATCAATGGACGCATAGCGCCAAGCACGGCGGTAGATTCCGAAAAAATAATTGCTTAGCAAACGAATCACCGTATAAGGCACAAAAGCAGAAATATAAAACTGCCATTGCTGAATCGAGACGCTCTCGAACCGAATGAGCATTGCCCCTATGAAGGCCAAATTAGCGAACACAATGTCTAGCATGAGCAAAAAACCCGCGCGCTTCCAGCGAACCATAATCCATCCCCCACCTATCTACATTCACTCTACATTCGTGACAAAAATTCGAAATCCTGTCAACTTTTGCCTCTTCATTAAACTTGGTGCAAATTGGCAGCAGGGTCCACGCAGATGACTTGGCTGAATCGTTGGTCCGCTAACAGCTCCCCCTGCTGCTCTCTGGCTTCTACACTACAAGCTTGGCAGGGCTTCCAAGGCAATAACACCACGCCCACCAGATCACGGGCCTTTGTGGAACTGGTGTAAATCACCCGCCAACCGGCACAGTCTGAACACAGACGGATGTACTCCTGCTGGCTCTCGTAGATGTTGTCTGTGTCATAGTAGATCTGGCGTTGGCGCTGGAAAAGGCTCCCAGCACCGAACACTTCCTCCAATTTCACTTCAGATCGGTGTTGCCAAAAATCAATAACTTCGTCACAGACCCTGACAACCTGTTCTGTAAGGCTCTTGGTCTGCTTCTCCCTATCTAGGCGTTGTACAGGTTCTTGCACTTTGGAATAATCTAAACCCGCCAAGGCTAAAAGCAGACCTACGTTGATGTAGGGCAAGGCACTTTCAATAGAATATCCACCCTCCAAAACCACCAGGTCAGGACTTAAAAGCTCCGTGAGCTTGGCATAACCCTGTGCCGAAAAGCTCATGTTGGTTATGGGATCTGAAAAGTGATTGTCTTGGCCTGCGGCGTTGATAACATAATCTGGTTTCCATTCCTTCAAGATGGGCAACACGACCCTTTCCATGACCATGAGCATTCCCTCATCGCCAGTTCCCGGAGGCAAAGGAATGTTCACCGTCTGACCATAGGCTCCTGGTCCACCCCGCTCCGAGGTGAACCCTGTACCCGGATACAGTGTGCGTCCATCTTGGTGAAGGGAAATATGCAAGACACCGGGATCGTTGTAAAAGATGTCCTGGGTGCCATCGGCATGATGGGCATCGGTATCCACTATAGCCACTTTTAGATCTGCACCTAGCCGATGCCGGAGATGATCGACCATGATTGCTTCATTATTGAGTACACAAAAACCGCGGCTCCCGTGCACGATGCGATTGGCATGGTGCCCAGGTGGTCTCAAAAGAGCAAAGGCATGCTTGACCAATCCATCAATGACCAGATCAGAAGCAACGATGGTGCCACCTGCCGCAATGCGATGGGACTCTGCGACCGTATGGTGCAGGCTAGGCAGAACAACATGGGTTCGCAAAATCTCTTCATCTGTGGCCAAGCGAGGCCTGTACTCACGAATGGACGGATGATCGAAAAGTCCCTCTTCTTGGATCTGATCCCTAGTGTAGAGGAGCCGTTCTTGGCGTTCGGGGTGATCATGACTAATGGCCCAATCAAAAGCGGGGAAAAAGACCAAGCCCACCTCTGTCACTTCGTTCGCCCCCTCACCCTGTGCACTTCTGGCCTAAGCTGTGTTCGTACCATATGGGTCTGCCCCACCGTTCGAAATCCTCTGACCATCTGAAAACTTTCTTCTTCTACGATGTAAACCTCCCCTGTGGCATCATAGCCACGGAAGTTTGCATATTCCCTTGTTTTCTCCTCCGCGAGCTGACGAGCTTTTTCAATGGAAAAAAACAAAGGTCTGTGAATCTCCCGCTGATAGCCCATTTCAGGAATGGTAACACTACCGCGTTCAGTGTCGGCCCGTAGGGTTACTCCGACCGTGGCCCGGGCTGCTGCAGCCCCAATGGCATTCGCTCCCGCACTAAAGGATAGCACCTCCCAGGGTAGATCCAGATCTTCCCCAAGGGCGGGAATGAAAATCGGCGCAGGCGCCCCTAAACCCACTACAGCTGTGGGACGTAGTTCAGGGGGATGGAGTAGTTCTTGGATTGTGTAAAGGGGCATGTTTTCTAATTCTTCATAAAAAGCGTCCACCGCTTGCCTAAGCTGCCTGGTGAAAGCCTGAAGTACGCGCCGGGCCAAACTACTACCATCAACGCCAAGGGTTGCGCCCCACCTTTGCCACCCTTGGCGAGCTTTTTCCTGAGACCCTAGGCACGCTAGACCTAGAGCAACCGCGGCATCTGTGGGGGTCAATTGCTCACCACCAAGACAGACAGGCGTGCCAGAGCGCCTAGGGCCTATGGTGATTCCTTGTCCTTCTTCATATGTCAGGGCGCTATCGCCCCCCAAACCGATAGAGCGGACCAAAAAAGCTGGTACCAACGTCTTGTATCCAGAAATCGTGGCACCATCCCGCTCAAAGAGTGCTTCACCACCAACGACGGCCGCGAGATCCGTGGTAGTTCCGCCGATATCAACGATCACATAGTTCTTCTCCTGGCACAAGCTTAGTGCCTTCACTCCCATGATACTCGCTGCCGGTCCCGATAGAATAGACTCTATGGGCCTCTCAGCGGAGTCTTCGAGGTTCATGGTCCCTCCATCGGCTTTCAAAATCAAGATTTCTCCTAGTGGGGCCCTATCGACGTCTTTCCACACTCCCAAAAAGTCCAGTTGATGCTGTGCTATACTGGCGTTTAGATACGTGGTCACAATCCGTCTAGGAAAATTAGAACGTCCCGAAAGACGATGCCCCATACTGATAAACCCCCTATGCCACTTGGAGAGTTCGGCTTTCAGCCTCTGCTCGTGACTGGGGTTACGCTGTGAGAACTTTCCCACGATGGCTAGGGCTCGCGCTTCATCTTCCCCTAACGCTTTCCTAAGCCCGGCTATCTGATGAAGGTCAAGGGGGCTGACTTCTCGGCCGCGGTGATCCATATAACCACCCAGCTCGAGGATGGGAAAGGGGAACTCTAGGGACTTCAGATTCACACCAGGACCGGGCACCGCCACAACGTTAGCAGGGGCTCCCCGCCCTTCTACGATTGCATTCGTGGACAATGTCGTGGAAAGGTGCAGCTGCAAAGGGTCCTTACCTTCATAATGGTCTAGAACCTTGTGTAACGCCTGCATCGTACTGGACAGTAGGTCGTTGTGGTTAGTGGGTACTTTGACTAGTGCCACAACCTCGGAGTCGCAAAGAAGGGCAGCATCTGTATTTGTGCCCCCCACATCAATGCCAATCTTATAGAATTCCGACACCAGGCACCCTCCCTTTGTCTACAACTGTAGAGGTGGACTAGCTAGACCTTTGAGATTTGATACCACCGCGTAGGTCTCTCCATCTAGCAAATAGACAGATTCTCTTTTGATCAAGCCAATATTCTTCGCATAATACTCATACGTGACAAAGTCATCGTCATCAGCTCGTTTGGTTTTCACCACGACAACCTCATAAAAGGTCCCAAGGGGTAGGGTGACTGTTGCATTGGTTGCCACGATCTCCCTTTGAAAACGCTCATCCGTCCAACTGTTACCTTTCTCAACAGGCGTCTTCAGAAGGATGAGATTTCTGGTGGAGCCCCTTTCGCGACCCTCACGGCTTGCCGAATCGAGGAGGCTCTCCTGGGCATAAAACTCCTCTTCTGACCAGATAATCTTGAGTTCGTCCGGACTGTATTCCACCACTTGGGCCAAATTCGTTCCGCTCAGGTCCTCCATCTGTAGAGAAACAGGGGACGTAAAGGTTATTTGGCGGGTGAAAGCGGCATATTCCATCCCTTCCCCGGAGAAATAATAGGCCATCCCTTGTAAAGGTGGCAAGTACATCCGCAAATCTGTCGCAACAGGCTCGTTTTGCACCCCGGTTCCCTCGGTGTGAATGAGAACGGACGGCTCCATCCACTTCATGATCAGAGCCACCAGCAAAATGATGACCATCACCGAAAAGCTTAATCGCCAACCTTTACCGTTCATTATCTCCCAAACCTCACTTTATTTTGATCTTTTTCCACTTTCCTGAGTTGTAGCGCAAGAGCACCAGGCTACTCCGGAGCACCTGGTCGGTTACTAAGGCAATCCAGGCGCCGTCAAGACCCCAGTTAAACTGGTTGATCAGAAGTAACGCCAAGCCAGGACGGACTAAAAGCACCGTTATGAAGGTGATCACCATTGTGGCCCTAGTATCTCCTGCACCCCTGAGTGCACCCGCTAGGATAAATTGCGACGATTGGAAGGGCTGGACCAAGGCCACCAGTCTTAGAATCCGAGCCCCCTGATCAATGATGGCTGGATCATTGGTGTACAAACTCACGATTTGACGACCAAAGAAAAAGAAAATCCCCGCCAAAACCAGCGATATTGCCATTCCAACTCTTCTGGTGTGGTTGCTGTAGCTCTCGGCCATGTCCGGGCGCTTTTTCCCTAGGCTTTGCCCCACTAAGGAGGTGGCTGAAACGGCAAAGGCTTGTCCGGTCATAAAGGACATGGCTTGAATGTTCATAGCGATTTGATGTGTAGCGTAGACCACTGTGCCTAAGGACGCTACAGTTCTGGCATAGACAATCACACCCGTGCGCATCGCCAATTGCTCAAACATGGCTGGAATACCAATGCTAATAATGTTGCGCATGTGGTTCCACCGGATCTTGAAGCCTTCCTTAAGGCGCAGATGCAGATAATGATCGCCCCTTAGGACCACCCGCAAGGCTATGGAAAAAGCAACCAATTGCCCGATAACGGTAGCCAAAGATGCCCCGGCCATTTCTAAGCGGGGGAAACCAAAGTGCCCATGGATGAGTAAGTAGTTTCCGATGACATTCACGAAGTTCGCTATTAGGTTGTAAACCATGGCCACTCTAGTATGGCCCACCCCTCGCAGAGTTGCTGTGAAGGTGGACGTAAGGGCTAAGGGCACCAAGCCAATCATCTGGATCCGTAAATAGATGGTCCCGCCGGCTAGAGTCTCCGCATCCGCGGCTCCCATAAACCGCACCATCTGCTCAGAGAAAATGTAGCCCACAATGGAGGATATGAGAGACAGCACGAAGGTCATTAACAAGGCCTGTCTTAAGATCTCATTGGCCTTTTTCGGTTCTCCTGCACCTCGATAACGGGCTACCATAGCCGTGGCACCTACGTTCATAGCTATAAACATCGTCATCAGTAGAAATTTTGGTTGTGTAGTTAATCCAACGGCCGTGATTGCCCAAGCGCCAAGTCCTCCCACCATCATGAGGTCCACCATGGATGTAAGTTGGGTTAACGTCAGCTCCAAGAGCGATGGCCAGGCAAGGCGGACAATATCCGAGTAAAGCATGGGTGAGGTGATGCCCTCCGGCAACTCCCTGCTGACGCGCCCTTCGGACGCGCCGTCCTGACCGGTTTCTACTAAATCTAAAGCTAAATTGCGGTGCACGCTTTCACCCTTGGCTTGCACCCGTTGTTCTGCTTTTGACATTATATCCTTATCCTTTATACTACATAATACCGATTCGCGCACCGCCCCTATGGACCATGGACCAAGTACACGGAAGGTGGGGCCTAGCCCATGGCTATTACTACCCTTCAGATTACTTCCCCAAAAGAGCGGCCGTTCCTCCTGCGGTCTTCCATATTCATCAAAGTTCGGGACAGAC
>ENA-UOOH01003212-UOOH01003212.1-fermentation-metagenome-genome-assembly--contig:-NODE-3212-length-12813-cov-9.635601_pt1 | contig 12813 bp, 15 predicted proteins | sample MGYA00245778_ERZ724025 | MGnify/ENA primary metagenome ERZ724025 (study PRJEB28704, sample SAMN03018313) | fermentation metagenome | biome: anthropogenic terrestrial biome; feature: soil; material... | reverse complement strand
TGTTTTGTACTTCGTTAAGCCAATTCATATTCCTCTCCTCTGATAGATAAACCAACAGCTCCACATGATGCTCATGATCCACTCCTTATCTGTGAGATGTTTTCTTCCGTCAAATCAATATACTTGATTTGAATTTCCGAGGCGTTTCCAATGTACGCGTTGATCCAATCATTGTATTCAGATGCATCTACCGGGTGAGTATTGTCATATTGTCCATCTTCCATTATATAGTAAACAAACCCTGTCCCGCTTTTATCTATATCACTTGGAAACGGATTGTTTTGATTGTCTGTTTTTAAGTAATAGTTTTTGTCCCATGCGTCCACCATACCGATTAATACATAGCTGTCAGTTTCCGGTGCATATTGATATAGGCTATACGGCCAAAAGTCACCGGCAAATGTATGGTTATTTTTCCATTTCGCACTGATGATTCCGTTATCATAAAACGTCAGTAAAGTGGATTCACGAAGTTCCGTTTGCAGTTTTTTTGTCTTTGCGTCGTAGCCAAGTACAAATCCTGCCCATCCGCCTTCAGATGTAGTGGTGTAAAACAGAAGCAGTTCTTCTCTCCCGTCGTTATCCACATCACAAATATCGAATTTGTTTGCGGCCATATCATTATATTGTGTTCCTCCGTCAGTGCCGTCGGGAAGTATATGATTTTGGATCAGGTTTTCAAGCGCAGCAGTATACGCATTATAAATATCATCAAGATTATCGACAGATTTATCAGGTTCAGTCGGTACGTCTATCGTCGTTTCCGGAGCCGTTGGCGAGGCGGGAAAAGGCGGCTTATCACTATTTTCATTCATATTTAATGCCTGATTGTTGTTGCAAGCGGCAAGTATCACACATAAAGCCACAGAAAAAATGATGCCCAATATTTTTTTCATTTAGCAAATTCTCCTTTTCGCGCAGAAGGTTATATAATTAAATATGTACAATAAATTTCTATTTGTCTGCACACTTTATAAAATATCCTACTTTCCACTATTTAATTTTCGAGGATATGTCTATACATATGCGTTTATGAAATTTTACCATAATAATGTAAAGGCTTCAATACTGAAATTAACTATGATACGTCCAGCAGCCTACATTCATACTTAATAATTTATTGAAATTTTTTATAAATAGGTTAAAATAAATATTAAATACTCACAGGTGAAAGGAATATATATGATAAATAAAGGAATTATTTTTGATTTAGACGGAACTCTTTGGGATACATCGGAAGTTGTGACTGCTTCATGGAATATTGCATTAGACAGACGCGGTGATATTGATTACAAAATAACAGTTCAAGATATGCATAATTTAATGGGCTTAACTTTGGAAGAAATTGCATATGCAATATTTCCAAACATTTCAAAACGAAAAGCCATGGATATTATTAAGGAGTGCATCCGGGAAGAGGATTTGTACATACAAAAGTATGGGGGGAAACTATATCCCGAATTGGAAAAAACATTAAAAGAATTATCTTTAAAGTATGATTTGTTCATTGTAAGTAATTGCCAAACTGGTTATATTGAAAACTTTTTAAAATATCATAATCTTGGAAAGTACTTTTTAGATTTTGAATGCGCAGGCAGGACAAAAAAGCAAAAAGGCGAAAACATTAAATTAGTTATTGAAAGAAACAATTTGGATAAAGCAGTATATATAGGCGACACGCAGTGGGACTATTATGCAACTGAATTTGCAGGTATACCATTTATTCATGCTAAATACGGCTTTGGAAAAGTAAATGAAGAAACTTATTTTATTAATGAAATTTCAGAATTGACGCTTTTAATTTCAAAATTATTATAGTTTTAATATAAATAAAAACCATCTGAAACAATAGAAAACATTCATAGGGATATGACGCGAATCCATGACAAGCATGGTACATAAAGAGCAATCTCCATTTGATAATCTCCTGTGCGATTGCTCCTAATGTCAAATAGTCCTAAGTTTTCATTATTGTTAAGGAGCGGACATCACCCATGGCAATTCAATATTAGAAATAGCAAAGATAAAATTCAAAAAAATTATTTTATTGTTAATCTTATGAAACCGAATGATATGACAGATAAAGACAAAGTATTATTAAATCATTTTTAATCGTTATTGACTATTACAAAAAATAGAAGTAAGGTTTTATAGGGGTGTGATTATGGGAGACTGTACGAAAGGCTCAAATGAGATTAGAATTAAGAAGATTATCAGAAACCTAAAAACGGAAGAAACAAGAATGATAAGCGGTCTGTTAGGAATAGACACGGTATCGTTTCCTTTGATCTGGAACCAATACTTTGAATTAAAAAAGCCGTATAAAGGTAAAGCAAAATATAATCTTGATGAATTAATAAAGATGGATAAGATTGAATTTCAACAGGTAATTAATGATTATTTCAACTCTATCTTAAAAAATATTTATAAAGAAGAAGTTATAAATGAATTATATCCAATTTTTAATCTACCGGAAAATTCTGATATTGATACTGTAAAAAAGCGTTTCAGGGAATTGGCGAAAAAAATGCATCCTGATACCGGTGGAACGCATGAGGGTTTTATAGCTCTGTCCCAAGCTTATGAAAATTTTCTTCTGACATTAAAGTGACCTAAATTTGAATGTACTTTTGACTAATTTTATAAATATTGATGAAATAAATAAAACAATATAATGGCAGGGTGAGAAAATTATGCGTTTCAATTATTGTTTTTTTAAGTCTGCTACTATTGATTGTGTAATGGTCTTGCCCTTTTCGAGTATATGCTCGAAATCATCGTTTATTGTGCACCTAAGGTTTTTTTGACCTTCCACAAAAAACATTTCAATTACTTTCTTTATATGTTGTTTTGTTAAATCATCCGTATTTTTATATGTTTTAATCATCGCATCCGCAGCATTCAGTTTTTCTTTGGTTAATTCGCCGATTGTTTTAGCCCCGGTAGCTTCAATTATATAGAAAATGGCATTTACAAACTGCTCTCTTTCATTCAATGATATACGGCTAAGCCATGCCCTCAAAGTATTATTTAATATAAGGCTGTTTTTTGCTAATCCATCCTCATAAACAAATTGAATGCCCTTAACTTCCCAAGAAAAGGCATCATGCTGCATTATGCCTGTTTCATCGCTGCTTACTACTCTATATTCTTCTTGATGCTCTAAAAGCATTCCGATAACAGAGGATTTCGGTACAAATGTAGTAATCTTATTTATGATTTTCTGATACTCCTCACTTTGAACTATATTATCTAAAAAGCCGGGACCATCATTATTAAATACACCGATTATTCGTTCCTGTATACTTTCAACAGAATGAACAGCTGCATAAACAGCCAAATTACCACCCTTTGAATGGCCTCCAAAATAGAATTCCCCCGAAAGCTTTGAACAATTCTTGTTAACATATAGTACTGCCTGCTTCTGTGCTTGAACTTCGTCCATAAAGCTCATATGAAAGTCCTCTTGCCAACCAATAATAGTGTCATCCGTACCTCTAAAAGCTATAAAATGAAGATTCTTATCGATGGAAAATATTACTGCTGAAAACTGCTCTGACTGCTCATAGTCAGTTTGTTTTTCATAACACGATAAATAAACATCGCTGTAACGACCTGAGCCGGCAGCCTTTTCAAGAAGCTCCGGAACCCGCCTTAAAAGTTTATTATGGTCAACGGACGGAATTTTGTCCGCGGTTTTTTTATATAGTTCTGCTGCTTTTGATAAAGATATAGAATACTCGATGCCTTTTGGAACAATATTATCAAATTCCAAGTAAGACAGTACAGAAAATATCAAGTTATCAACCTCATTGAAACCATCTGTCTCAAAACTTATATCCCCGCGCCAATCAATATAATCTAATATATTTTGCATAACTCCTCCGCAAAAACAGCAGAACCTCAAATTGGTTCTGCTGCAACATTTTTACCCTATCAGGCGAAGCTTCTAAATTATATTTCATTCATCAGTTTTTCAAAATAAGCAACATGATCCTTTTCTTCGCCAATTATTACAGCCATAATTTTCTTAGCTTCTTCATCATTTATACCATCGTACAATTTAGTATAAATTTCAACTGTTCGAACTTCTGTGTCATAAGCATTTTTAACCGCAGTTTTTAAATCTACAAAAGCATTCTTATATTCTTCTTCTTTTTTGTAAACTTGATTTTCAATTAATGATTTTAGATAACCTGAAACCTCATCATCATAAAGATATTCTGCTGCATCTTCATTTTTAGCTTCTAATTCCTTATGTAATTTCGAAAACTTTTCTTTATGTATAAATTCCTGTTTTTCAGCTGATAATAAAAATTCCTTCAACTTACCCGAAGTATTTTTTGCTCCATTTTTGTAGAACTTATATCCTTCGTCCTCCATAAGCATTGCTATCTTAAGCATTTCAAGCGCGCTGAAACTATTTGCCATTTTTGATATCCTCCTAACAATATAGTCTAACTTACCTTAATATACTCCAAATTTCTATAATTTGCAACATCCAACCGTTAAAATTCTGTTCCGAATGTTCCGAAAGGCAAATAATATTTTTCTTATAATTTTATTGTTTTCTAAACACGTGCTCCTTTAATGCTTTAAGGGCTTCTTTATAACGTGTTGACTTTAAACCCGGAAATGCATTCAGTAAACGCTTTTGTCCAAATATACTCGATTCAAGGAGTTCCTTATTTTCCTTTTTCAGTTCGGCAAGTGCCTGCTCACTGCGTGCCAAAACTTCTTTTGTAATTTGTCTTCTTGAAGCAATTTCTGATTCTAAAAGCTTTTTAGTATAATCAATTTTTTCCTCAATTATTTCTTTCTTTTGATACATTTTATCCTCAACTTCTTCTTTCTTTTCTGCTAAAATAATGGCACCGGCAGCCAAATTTTCTCCAATCTCATCTGAAGATTTCTTAATCATTGCGGATAATTCTTCTATATGCTTTAATTTTTTATTGAGTTTAAAAATTGTATTGACTGTTGCAAATAAATCAACCAATAAAACAATTGATGTAATTGCCAAGAAAACTACTGCGGCAGTATCCGGAATTATATATACAAGCCCTGATATCATAGGATGTATTTTATCAACAACTATAAGGCATGCAATTCCCCACATCAATGAAAAAAGGGGACAAATATACCCGCCAATGTTAAATGGCTTGTCCGAATAATCCCACCATTTATGATTGAACATTTTTTCAAGTACAAATCCTGTAAGAAGCTCAAGTAAGCTTGTTATAAAAATCGAACCAACAAACAGTAAAAACAAATTATTTTTAACCGGCATTAAAAATTTGACAACTGCAATTATCCCAAATCCGTAAATCGGACATAAAGGTCCGTTTAAAAATCCTCTGTTAACAAATTTTCCTACAGTCAGAGCCGCATAAACAACCTCTGTACACCATCCTAAAAATGCATATATAAAGAAAAATAGGTAAATTCTTATAAACATTTTTACTCCCTTCTAATAACTTTAAATATTGCAGTAATCTATAATTTCATCAAAGGTTACATCATCGAAAAAATATGTTTTATCCGGAAGCTCTCCGCTGAAAAGCAAAAGGGGGTTGCTTTCGTAATCTCCCCATGAATACCGTGACACCGTATGATTTGCAAAATCACATATTGTTTCTTCAATATTTACCGTGAAAGCATCATGAGAAAGCTCGGTCATATCCATAAGAACAAGCTGTCCTTCACTGTATGAAAAACGCATGGTGTAACCCCACCGGGACGAGCTTCCCCCATAATGGTTTATACTGAGAATACCATTTTCGATTGATACACCTTCAAGCGGGTCGCCAAAAGCACCGCCCATCCAATGTTCGAGGATAAGTGACTCGTTTCTGTTGGTAACCGCATAACTTCCGTCTGTGTTTCCGAGAATAATATAAATATGGCGCGCTCCGAATCCAAACTCCCCATTCACATATCCGGGACTGTCCTCGTTTTCTTCCACAAACTCAACCACAACGGCAAGGTCGTTATTTCCATCGCTGTTGAGGTCACCGGCAGCAGCTAAAATGACGCGGCTAATTTCGGATAGGTATACGGGGTTCTTGCAGTATTGCATAAACTCAGGCATGGTGCCGATAATTTCAGACAGATTCTGAAGCAGCAATGTTTCTGTATCCGGTATAATATCATTAGATAAATCGCTATTCTGTATTTCGATTTTTTCACCGTTTATATACAATTCGGACGAATTTGGCCAAGAACCTCTCATAGGAGCCTGCACCCTGATAAGTATGTAATCTGCTTTGACAGCATTGACCGGCTCGTCATTTGTAACATTGATTTTTACTGTTGAATCATCGACGGAAAAATTAAACCCGCCATATTGTAATTCATCGTTAGCGGGAAAATAGTATATGAACATATCCCAAGAATCCGCATCGGAATAAATGTATTGATAATACTTTTCTCCTGATGGACAAGAATCTACCCAAGCTTTAATCTTCTCTGCAACAAGTTCATCTTTCCCGTATAAAGCTGCTTTGTATCCGTTTGCAGTTACCTCATAATATTTGACTGTTGCTTCACTGTACTTAGTGGTGCTTAAATTGTCAGGCTCTTCCACACTACTTTTACAGCCATTTACACAAAACATCAGGCAAAAACACATAAAAATAATAATAGCATTTTTCATTGATATTTTCTCCTTACAGCTTTCCGACTTTTACGGCAATTCCTTGCATCCTTGTCACACCCGACCGCCGACATTCGGAGTAATCCACGAAAAGTATACCACACCCGCACAAGCTACGCAACAAAACTATCGCCCTTAAGGTCGTGAGGATATCACATTATTAAAAGGGTTCCTACTGAAAATAACACCTTTCAAATGATGGTCAAATAATCAGAGGCTCCGCCGTTGACATCATTTTACAACCATCGTATAATGTTGTTAAAGTTTTAAATAATCCCGCAAGATAAGGTGTAAGAATAATATACAACTGTTTTTGGTTGAACATCCCGAATGGTTTGGAATACCGTAATCTAAGCAAAAATGTATTAATGAATGCAGTAAATTACCGGCGCATTTAGGAGATTTCAATGATTGAATTAGGTCACGCTATATCCTATTACTTTAATAAAGAGGAAGGATTGTACAAGGTTCTTCCTGCAAGCTATGATGAAGCAATGGCAGTTGTTATAGAATATATTGCACCTAAAATAATACTTGATGAAAATATACAGGGAAAATTAAGAGATATTCAAGTATTAGAATATACAAGGTGTACAATCAGTTCCTTATTTGAATTTGAATTATGGGAAAACCCTAAAAACGCTGAAAATTTATATATCAAGCATTATAGTAAGTTAGGATTTAAAATTAATAATCCGTCTATCTGGGCTGCAGATAGCTTTAGAAGCATTGATCCTGTCTATATACATAATTATGTTATTGGAGATATATTGGCAAAACAATTATATGAATATCTTTTGCAGAATTTCGCTTATAATTACAAGGAATGGGGAAAGTGGCTCATAGAAAAAATATATATCGATGGAAGAAGAAGAGCGTTTAAAGAAAAATTAGAAATAATGGGGTTCATGAATCCCATAAAACTATAAAAAACAGGGGGAAATAGTGAGAATTCAAAAAGATAATATTGTAATCAGAAGTGCAACCATTGATGATGCTATTCAATTAAATACGTGGTGGAATGATGGAAAAGTTATGGAACATGCCGGCTTCCCTAACGGTTTAGGAGAGACAATAGAAGACACTATTGATAATATCAAAAATAGGAAAGATAAATTAAACCAACTATGTATCATAGAAATAGATGGTAAGCCGGTAGGAGAATTGAGTTATAGAATTAAAGCTGATAAGGCATATCCCGGTTGGAAGATATGTGACTTCAATTATCAAAATCAAGGATATGGTACTAAAATTATCATGATACTATTGGAATTTCTTTTTACGGACGGAGATATTAATTCCACGTTTTCCGTAAATAAAATCATTTTGGATACAATGCTTGAAAATAAAAGGGCTCAGCATGTCTATGAAGCGAAAATTGGAGCAAAGAAAATTGGCTTACGAGAAAACACATGGCAAGACCAAGTAGGAAATTGGCGAAGTGCTGTTGATTATGAAATTACCAGAGAAGCTTTTTTTGATTTGTTTACAAATTATCAAGCTGAAAACCTGAACATTATTAATAGCAATAACCCTATTACATAAGGCATACATGAAAAAAGTGTTTGTGAAAGGTGATTAAAAAGATGGAAATAAAAGAAATATTTGAAAAGATGCAAAAAAAGGAAATATCGAAAAGTATCTTGGATAAACTTCCCGAATGGTTTGGGATATTAGAATCTAAAATAGAATATATTAATGAAAGCAGTAACTTACCTTTCTTTATAGCAATTAAGGAATCAAAAATAGTAGGTTTCATTTCAATAAAAGAAAACAATCAATATACTTCGGAAATTTATGTTATGGGAGTTCTCCCAGATTTTCATAAACAAGGAATCGGCAGAGCTTTATTTAACAGTGTTTTAATATGGACTAAAGAGCATGGATATGAATTCTTGCAGGTAAAGACTCTTGATGAATCTCAGCCTGATCTTAATTACGCAGCTACAAGGAAATTTTATTCAGCAGTTGGATTTAAACCGTTAGAATGTATTCCGGAATTATGGGGAAAAGAAAATCCTTGCCTTATAATGATTCAGCATATTAATAATAACTAATTGTGCATAGTTAATGAAGAATACGTATTTTGTAGAAAAATATTATTGTATAACAGGAGGAATAAATTATGGACTTATTGTTCAAACATCCAAATATGGAGGCAGTAAAGAAAAGACAAGATATTATATATAAAGAAAGCAATGGAATGCTTTTGAAATTAGATGTTTATTATTCAGATAATATTAATTTTTCATGCGTTCCTACTGTTATTTTAGTACATGGCAGTGCCCCGATTGAAAGCATTAAAGATATTAAGCTTTTTCAATCGTGGGGAAAAGTTTTAGCTGCATGCGGGTTTAATACGGTTGTATTTAATTGGCGTCCGGAAGAAAATCCGGAGGATATTAAAGACCTTATTTATTTTCTGCTTGATAATTCCGATGAATTACAATTGAGCAGTTGTAATTTAAGCATTTTTGCTTTTTCTACAGGAGTGGAAACAGGTGTTAAAAATATTATGGAAATAAACACCGGATTTATAAAAAAAATAATAGCATATTATGGGAAAATAGATTCAAGTATTGTAGAGATGATTAACAAGACATGCTTGCCAAAATTCCTAATTGCTATGGGGGCTTTAGACGATGTCTATCTTCCTGATTGCAATGATAGTTTTATTAAAGAAGCTAAAAATTTAGGATGTGATGTAGAATTCATGCTACATTCAAAAGGAGAACATGGTTTTGAAGTGTTTAATGAGGGAGAAGAAACAAATAGAATTATAGAACATACGATTAAATTTATAGGTGAATAATTTTTGAATATTCAATTGTGAGTTGAAACTTAATATTTACCATAGTGTTGATGTTGAAAGCTATATTATATTTGGTTGTGTATTTAAATCATTTGAAGTTGAATTTTATGATAATGTTATTGAATACTGAAGAAAAGGAGTAATTTAAAAATGATTTCAGAGGATAAACTCATAAAAACACTTATAAACGGCAGATATGAATGTTATGTCAGGAAAAATTCTTCATATAATCCGTATACAAAATCCGATATATATGATTGGAGTTTTAAGCTTGAGACAGATGACTTGATATTTACAGATTCATATAGGGGTTTTAATCCTTACAGCGGCGTAGAATATGTTTATGAAAAGGATAATAGTATTCCTGTTTGGTCTTGTGACTATGTAGGATATGTAAATCAGAATACTAATATTTCAGTGGAAGAAATTTATAAATTTCTGAAAGAAGCAAGGGGAAATCATATAAAGAATTGTAAAGATAATTTATTTTCAAATTATAAGTATGAAAATAGTAAGTTTAAGTATGAAACACTTTTCCAAGGTGACATATATGCATTATTGCAAATAGAAGAATTTTATTATGAAGGTTTATTGGCAGCACAACAAATAACAGCAGGCAGATTAAAACAATTCCATGAATAAGGTTCTTATGATATAATGAAATGTATTTTATTATTTAAGATTATGAAAAAAACGATTAAAATGATTAGGGAAAATGTATGGTTTATTTAAAATCTTTCATATTTACAAATGAGAATATGGAGTTCAATTTTTTCATGGGCATTCAAAGAACATGCTATGACTCATTTTATCCATTTAATACATTATCGAGGAAAGGGTTTGAAAGAATCGACTTTGAGCCCATTACGATTTTATACGGCGGAAATGGTTCGGGAAAATCAACGGCATTAAATGTTATAGCGGAAAAAACAGGAATTAAACGCGATTCCATATGCAATAAATCCAATTTCTTTTTGGATTATGTCAATATGTGTGATATGAAAATTGCCGGAGATAGTATACCGGAAAACAGCAGGATTATTACCAGTGACGATGTATTTGACTATTTACTGAATGTTCGTAACATCAATGAAGGAATTGACGAAAAAAGAGAAAAACTTTTTGATGAATTTATAAATTTGAAATATTCAAAATATCAAATTAAGTCAATAGAGGATTATGAACATCTAAAAAGAGTAAATAATTCAAGAAGCAAGACGCAATCACGTTTTGTCAGGAATGAACTTATGGATAATGTCCGGGAATATTCTAACGGCGAAAGTGCCTTCAAATATTTCACCGAAAAAATCGGAGAAAACGGTCTTTATTTGCTGGATGAGCCCGAGAACAGTCTTTCTCCAAAACGTCAAATGGAATTAATGAAATTTATAGAAGATTCTGCGCGGTTTATGGGATGTCAATTTATCATATCGACACATTCCCCATTTCTGCTTTCAATGCATGGTGCTAAGATTTATGATCTTGATGAAAATCCGGTTGATGTGAAACGTTGGACAGAATTGGAAAATGTGCGCATATTTTATGAATTTTTCAAGAGGTTTGAAGGCGAATTCTAAACCCATATCTTGTTATTTCCCTTATAGAAAAGCATACTATCTTCTACTCAATAAATTTAACTGATATCAAATCTGTCATATCAACAGATTATGTATATGATGTTTTATTAACGGCTTTTCGTGAAATTAAGATGATAAAAGTGAAAAATATCAAAAACAATAGCTTGAGAATAAATTTGCATCTTTGCAAGAAGGGGTGATTTGTCTGAAAGATGAAAATAATTATTGGAAGGAACTATATTATGAATTAAAAATTGCCACCGATATGGCTATTGACCAAATAACTATAGCAGACGGCAATGGAGTATTTACAAAAATTTATAAATCCTGTGAAGATTTTTTGGGGATTAAAGAAGAAGAAATCTTAGGTAAGTCGGGATTTGAGATGGAACAGGAAGGGGTTTTTGACGTATCTTCTACTGCAGAGGTAGTCAGAAGGAAACAAAAGGTTAGATTTGTCCAAAAAACAAAGGCTAATAAAATATTGTTAGTAACGGGCATTCCAATATTCGATGAAAAAAATAATCTGAATAAAATAATAAACATATCATATGACATAACTGAAAAAAAAGCTTTGGAAGAACAACTGAGAGAAACCGAATCAAAACTCCAATGGTACAAAAATGAAGCCTTTCTTAGATCACAAAAGAATAATTATATGGCCGCCGAAAGCGAGAACATGGTAAGGATAAATGAACTCATAGATACATTTGCATGCAAGGATATTCTTATCATGCTATTGGGTGATACCGGAGTAGGAAAGAACTATACAGCCCAATACATACATAAGATAAGCCCACGAAATAAGGAGCCGTTTATTACAATAAACTGTGGAGCCATACCTGAGCAATTATTAGAATCTGAATTATTTGGATATGAAAAAGGTTCATTTACCGGAGCATTAAATTGCGGAAAGGAAGGTTTATTTCAAGCAGTAGGAAAGGGAACCCTTTTTTTGGATGAAATCGCTGAATTGTCCCTTGGTTTGCAAGTAAAGCTTTTAACCGTATTAGATGAGAAAAAATTCAGACCGATAGGCGGAATAGAAGAGTTGGAATTAAAAGCAAGGATAATAGTTGCAACAAACAATGACTTGGCTAAATGTGTCGAAGAGGGTACATTTAGAGAGGATCTGTATTATAGAATCAATATCCTCCCCATAAAAATACCATCTCTGATGGAAAGAAAAGAGGACATCCCGGGTTTAATTGATATGTTTCTAAAGATTTACAATGAAAAATATGAAACAGAGAAAAAAATTTCAGCCAGTGCATATGAAGAGTTATTGTTGTATAGATATCCGGGTAATATCAGAGAGTTGAAGAATATTATTGAGAGGCTGGTAATACTCAGTCATGATCCGGAAATTTCATCAAATGATGTAAGCAAGGTTTTAAATAACGGTCAGACTCTCTTAGAAAGTGTGCCGAAAAATGACTTTAAAATAGTTCCGTTAAAAGAAGGTGTTGCTAATTATGAAAAGCAGTTATTACGCGCGGTAGCTAAAAAATACAAGAGTACTAGGGAACAAGCAAGAATACTTGGGGTTGATCAGTCTACAATAGTAAAAAAGCGGCAGAAATATTTATTGAACGATGAAAATAATCATCATTAGTGATGATTATTTTCATCGCTATGGATAATTAATAATGCTGAAGTCTTAAAAAAGTGCATGATTTGAGTATAAATTGGTTATTTATTAACTAACTTATACTATTTTTTTTTGGCATAAAAATTGCTTAAGTTAATTGTATATACTTTGGTATAAA
>ENA-UOOH01003207-UOOH01003207.1-fermentation-metagenome-genome-assembly--contig:-NODE-3207-length-12821-cov-3.794297_pt1 | contig 12821 bp, 4 predicted proteins | sample MGYA00245778_ERZ724025 | MGnify/ENA primary metagenome ERZ724025 (study PRJEB28704, sample SAMN03018313) | fermentation metagenome | biome: anthropogenic terrestrial biome; feature: soil; material... | reverse complement strand
CGCTGTTCTTTTTCGGCTTTGCCTATGTTTTTTGGCACAATACCTGGCAGTATGTATGAATTTAGAAAACTGTTGTTAAGGTTTTCTGATATGTTGTACAACAAAGGTTATGACATTAAAGATGCTACGGAAGATGTTTTTGGTAGCCCAGTTTTTGAAATACCGTATATGAAGGAAATTATTCAGGATGTAATTATTGCAACTGAAAAAGAATACTCAGAGTATTTATATGATAATAATTCAGTTAGCCTTGTTGAATATATGTTGTATCTGAACAAATGTGCAAATGATGACTCATTCAATAAGAATTTGTATCAATATAAATTTGTATTTATTGATGAATTTCAGGATGTAGATGACTCACAGATAGATGCTTTTTTAGAAATGCAAAAGAAACTTGAATTTAAATTCTTTATTGTTGGCGATTTGAAACAGAGTATTACAATGGACGCATTTAAAAAAATGGGTTGTGATTCTGATGAATGGAAGGATTATACATTAAATATTAATTATAGAACAGACAGAAGACTTCTTGATAAATTCGCGGTATTGTTTAATTCATTGGGAGATAAAGAATTGATACCATATGTTGAACCTGGCGACCGTTTAGTTGGTGTAAATGAAAATACTTCTATGGATAATGATGATTTAATAGAGGTTTATCAATATACGAAAGACGATGAAAAAGAGGATGTTGTATACAAAAAGCTTTTTGAAATCATCAAGGAACGAAAAAGTGTTATTGAGTCTAGTGAATCATTCGATAAACTTTCAAATGCAGAAAAGACTATTGCAGTATTGGTAAGAACTAATTATCAAATTGCATCGATTTTACGTAAAGCAAGAAATCAGGAAGATATTGTGATCGAAAGTGATTCGAATGGCGATTTATATAAACTTCAATCTAGCATAGATTTATGTAAGTTAACGTCAGCATTATCAAATCCAAGAAACCCAGTGTACTTATTTGACTTGTTATTATCGAATAATGTAAATATTAAGTTTCCTGCAGAAAAATTAGTGAAATTAAATGAACAAGAAAAAATAGATTATTTAGTAAACTGCTTAGATCAGTTCTATTTGAATACTTTAGGATTAACTTGGGCACAGTTAGTATTTGAAATTCAAAGTAAGCCAGTTTTGATGGTAATGAGAAAAATATACGATGCTACGAAACCGTGGAAAAAATATTCGTTAGATGAAGCTAAACAAGCTCATTACAGAAGTAACTATGATTTAGTATTTGAAGATTTATCAAAGGAAGGAAAATACAGTTATCTAACATTGGATTCTATAAATGAATCACTTCATATTTTGATTAATATGGGTTCTGAAAAAACTTCACGTTCGGTTTCCAATGGCGGAGATTATGTAAAAATTATTTGTACAACTGTGCATAAATCAAAAGGGCTTGAATATGACACTGTAATTATGCCTGTAACAACAGATTCGATAGATACGATGCATAGAAATGGTTTAGATGTTACTTACGTTGAGGGTAAGGTTGGATATTGTATTAGTGTCGATGGTGAATCTATGGCTAATGAATATTTCTATACTGAAGATGAGTTAGATGAAATAGAGATGGAAGAAGCACGTATTCTATATGTTGCACTAACAAGAGCTATAAACAAGTTCTGTTGGTTTGATAAGACTGATTCTAAGGGAAATACGTGGGGAAAACTATTGGAGGAAATGTAAAATGGGATTAAAAATATATACTTATTCAAATCCATATGAAATTGACTGTGAGCCATTTTGGAATGAAATAAAGGCTTGTGCCCATTTTTGTGTATCACAAACAATGGTTAATGGTATGAACCAGACATATCCACTACTTAAAACCAGACAAGCAACTGCTACGATTAGAACTCTTGTAAATAGCTTATATGAAAATTGGGACGATATAAATACAAATGTTCGTCAAATAATGGAAGTAGATAATGCAATTAGTGAATTGAATCTACAAACTGCTAGTTTAGAGAATGTAAAGCGATCCCTATTATTTAATACTAGGTCAATAGTTTCATGTATAAGGATGTTCAAGGAACTAAGTATTAACTCAGATAAAATGAGCAGCGATGAATTAAACATTGATCAAAGATATTTGGTGGAACTATATAAAATAATTGACAAGAAGGATAAATCATCTTTTGACTTCGAGAGAGTGAAATCAAAATTGAGAATCGAAAAAGCTATTGATGAAGCTTTGAAATACCATAAGGATAATGTGGATTTATCACTTATTGAAAGAGATAGAATTGTAATTCATGGAATACATCAATTTACGCCTGCTATGTTATGTGCGATAGAGGATATTAGCGAATATAAGAATGTCATACTCTTATTTAATTATCAAAAACAGTATGCATCAATTTATGAGACCTGGATGAATATATATTCTATTTTTGACTTACCAATTAATAATCAAAGCGTGAATCAGTTTACACCGATGCCATTGCTTATTAATTCTTACAAGTCAAATGTTTTGGCTGATTATATTGGACATTTGTCAAATGGAGAGTTTATAGATAAGAATAAGATTTTAAATGATTTAGAGGTTATAGAGTTTGATAATACAACAGAATTTGCGAATTATGTGGCAATGCTTTTTGATAAGGCAAAAACTGTTAATAACAAAGGTGATAAACCTAAAATTCCGTTAGCTTTTATGGAAGAACAGTTGTATTCTGCATCAGGTAAAGTAAATAATATCTTAAGAGCATATTTTCCAGAGCAATTTGGAGAACGACATTTCCTGGATTATCCGATAGGTCATTTTTTTATAGCTACTACCAATATGTGGGACAGTGAAAGCAAATGTGTGAAAATAGATAATTTTTCTGATATAAAGGAATGTTTAAATTCCGGTATTATTGCTGAAACTACCCCAGGACAGTTAGTTAGTACATTTAATATGATTGAACCGTATATTGAAAAAGAGAATACAATAACAGGTATCCTTTCTAAAATAGGTCAGTTGATAAAAAACGCAAATAAAAAACATGAAGACAAAGATAAGGTAGGGTATTTTACAGTTGATTTAGATCAACTTATAGAATTAAAAAATGCACTGACTGAGTTGGAAAAGATTATCAATTCATTTTTTGAAAATTTTGATTCGGGAAGTGATAATTTTAGCAGGTTTTATAAGAAAATAAGAAAATTTATTATTTCTAGGATGAATGATATTAAAGACTTAGATGATGAAATGCACAATGTTATTGGGCGATTGTTAGATCGACTAGAACAGTCGGATTTACCAGATACTGGAACTTTTAATTCTTTGAAGCAAACAATGAGTTACTATTTAAGTCAAGATGAAAATGCAGCAAGAGGAGCCCATTGGATTGTAAGGAACTTTGATCAAATAGATGGAGATATTCTCAGAAGTGCTGTACAAGATCCTCAAAAAGTGACATATCATTTTTGTTGTTTAAGCGATAAGGATATATGTTCAAATAAGGATGAAAGATTGCCTTGGCCATTAGATATTAAATTTTTTGAATATAGCTATCAGGCTCTTGAATGGAAATATCAGGTATTTCTTAAATCTAAAATGGAATATCGTAATTTTAAGAGATATGCATTACTGTATGGTCTTGAGTTTAATAGAGTAGGTTGTAAATTAAGTTATGTTCGAACTGAAGATAATAAGGATAATGATTTGTTTTACATGCTTACTTTGTTAGGTGTTAAAGTAAGGAAATATTCATCATTTAATTCAAATACATATTTGGAACATTTGTCAATTGAATCAGATGAAAAGGAAATTGAAGAGGTAATTGATGCTATAAGTGATGAGGAACGTAAAAAATTGAAATTATGTCCATATCGGTTTGCACTTGAAGGATTGGGGCAGGGACGTACAATTTTTAGAGATCGTTTTTTAATTCACACTTACTTAAAAATGCTTATTAGTAACAGAACAAAAAAAGAGTTAAATGGTAAGCCATACAATGATCAGATAATTAAAAAGGTAATTCAAGAGCAATATGATATCATCGAAACGAGATTTCGTATATCAGACGAACTTGAAAAAACGCAAATAATTTCGGCAGTTTATAAAGATATATATGGATTTATAAACTATATGAAAAAGTACAATAAGAACAAAAACGCATTTCCTATCATAACAACTAATATGTCACAAGAAATGAGATTAAGAGAGTATTTTCTTAATATATCATTAAAAGAATTAAACGAAGAAGTTACAGATGATGATATAAAGAAAGCTATAGTAGACAGGAAGTTTTATTGCATACATGGTAAACATTGTATGTATTGTGCAAGTAAAGATATTTGTCTTGAGTTTGGAGCAAACGCAGGAGGTGAGTAGTTATGATAACACGTGGAATGTTTGTTAGATGTGCAATTGATAATGAAAAATATTCTCGTGATTATGCAATCGGAAAAATAAAATCAGTGGATGAGTTTTCTGAATTGATGGATGTTGAATTTTTTGATGTAACAGGGGTAGGAGTTTTTTATTCAAAACCAGAAAATGAAAAATATAGTGTTAATAGTGTTTCTCGTTGCAAAATAAGGATTGGTGCGCAGGTACAGTATAATCAAAAAATATATGAAGTAAAAGCGTGTAAAAAAAACACAAAAGATGGATTATATTACTATTATGTTCAATCACCGGATGATGTGATTGAGTATTTACCAGAAAACATGCTTGAATGCTCATATAATGATGGATACGTTTGGCCTTTGGAACAATTAAAACAATATGAGTTTCAGAATCCGATGTGGTTCACTGGTAGAAGCGTAGTAAGTAAAACAATGCACATCATTAATAACTCGCTATATGGGTTTAGTGAATTTGCAGGTTGTAAAATATATTTGAAAACACACCAATTAAGGACAATTATGAGATGCTTGCAAGATGGAGTATGCAGAAACATGATTGCAGATGAAGTTGGAATGGGAAAAACGATAGAAGCATTAGGTGTTTTGAAAGTTTATTTGCATGACAATCATAATGCTAAGGTATTAATTGTCGTTCCGGATGCTTTAGTTGAACAATGGAGGACTGAACTCGCATACAAGTTTAAAATATTAGAGGGTTTGGATGTAAATAATAATGACATATGTTTAGCTGAGATGAGTGAAATAGAAAACTATCTAAATAAGTATGATTTTGTAATTGCAGATGAAGTACATAAGTATTTGCAAGATAAGGCAATGTATTTAAATTTGCTTACGCTTAGTAGACGAACAAAAAATATTTTAATGTTAAGTGCTACACCAGTTCAACGAAGAAAAGAAGAGTACAAGAAATTATTACAGTTAATACAACCAAGTAAATATACTTCAATGTCTGACGAAAAATTTGAAGAATTGTTGAAATTACAGGGTGATGTTGTAAGACGAGTACACGAGTCTCTAGAAGATTTAGATTCATACCTGGAAGAAATTGAGGAAAGTGATAATCAACATACAGAGGATACAGAAGATGCATTTGATGATGTAATAGACAGTCTGAAGAAAATAAATAAGTTGATTAATGATGATTCCTTTAAGGAGATGTATGCAGATATAGATTATGAAAGTGATGACTTCGGAATTGAGGATATTCAGGGTGCATTAGCATATGTTTGCGAGAATTATCAGTTTGAAAAATCAATTATTAGAAATAGAAGAAGCGAAGATGAAGATTATAATATTCGACAATTGCAAGAGGTTCCTTATGATATGCAGACGAACTTTAATAATACAGAATATAACGTATATAGGGAATTGGCTGAATGGATTGAAACTCAAGAATTGAACTATGATATTTACCTTGAAAAATACAAAAGAATTGTAGCTTCATTTTACAGTTCAGCATGTGCTCTTGAAAGTGAATTGATGAGAAGCACTTTAGATGTTCCGATATCACTATTGGAGGTAGCAAAACAATGGAGAAAAGAAGAACAAAATAATTGTAAAAAGATTAATGATTATATGGAAGATCCTATTGATTATATGTCTAGAATTAACAATATAATTGATTATATTGATCAGGAAGCTTATGGAAAAAAAGTTTTAATATTTACAAATTTTGATGAGACTTTTCAATTATATAAAGAAATTTTGGAAAATTATTTCGGTAAGGAACATTGTGCATTCTTTTCAAAATATATAGAGACGGATGAGCGTGAGTTGGGTGCATATAGATTCGAAACAGATGATGATTATTGGATTTTACTTTCAGATGAATCTGGTGGTGAAGGACGAAATTTTCAAAATGCAGATATTTTAGTTAACATTGATATTCCATGGAGTGCTAATGACTTAGAGCAAAGAATAGGTAGATTAGATAGAATTGGAAGAGAAGAAGATAAACCGGTAGTGTCAGTAGTTTGTTACTCAAAAGAATCATTAGAAGAAGATTTATTTAAATTTTGGAACCAGGGAATCGGTATTTTTACAAAATCACAAAGTGGTCTTGAAATTATTATGAATTCAATGGACGAAAAAATAATTAAGGCTGTTTGTGATGACTTCAAATATGGTTTAGTTAGTATTATTGAAGAAGTTGAAAAGGAGTTAGATGCATTAAAAGAAACTATTAAGAGGGAACGATATTTTGATGTTGCAGAGTATAAATATCAGGCTCTAAATAGAATTATGGATGATACAAGAGAAATGTATGTTGCTAATGAAAGAGAGTTGTTTGCAAATTCTATGATGAGGTGGTCTTCGTTATCTGGATTTAAGGGAAGACATCAAGGAAAGTCAACAATTCGATTTGATGCGTCATCATTTTCTTTAAAATCAGCATACAATTCGCTTTTTGTACCACCAGATATCCGACTGATGATTGGTGATAGAATTAACCAATTGCAAAATAGAGTACGTTTATTAAATGGTGATAAAATGGTGCATTCCGATGTGAATTATGTACAAGGTACATTTGACAGAAAAAATGGAATAGAAAATGATTATATTCATTTTTTTGCTCCAGGAGATGCAATCTTTGACAGTATTGTAAGCAATGCGATAAATTCTTATAAGGGTACTTGTGCTGCATTTGCTTGTAAAACAAGTATGGATTGGAATGGGTTTGTCTTTACATGGGCATTATATCCTGATGAAACCGAATTATTGGAAAAAGGTATTTCTGTACATTTGATAGATAAATATAGAGGATTCATGCCGATAGAGCAATTTCAATGCGCGGTATCATTATCTGAAAACTGCATAATACCTGAAGAGGATGTATTAAAAATGTTCAATTATCTGATGTCATCTGAAAGAGCTGATCGCAAAAAATTCATTCATCTTGGCTCAAGATCTGGATTGAACCCAAATATTGAAGCTTTTATGAATATGTATCCAAATGAGAAATGGAATGAATTAACAAATGATGGATATAGTAAAGCTTCAGATTTGGCAAAAACGAAAATTGGTGCGAAATTAAGAAAGCAGTTAGCGTTATTAAAAGCGGAGTTATTAAAGAATAGTGGTGCTGAGAAGGCAACTTCAAGTTTCTATAACAAAACTGCGAGTGAAGATTATAAACAATTAAATGAGACAATTTATAAGTGTTTTAGCAAACCAAGAATGGTTTTGGATTCGGTGTGTTATGTGAGGATGATTTATGAATGATAATGAACTACATGCTTTATTAGAAAACGCAATACATATAGGTAATTTACTTGAAAAAATAGATTATTTTTTTAATGACAGAGAGGAATATATTTATAGCAGTGCAAAAAGTCTTAGTTTGTTATGGCTTATGTGTAAAGATGACGAGAATTACAAAGTGGATTTTGAATGTGCATTGCGAAACTATCTACTGTTAGTAAAAAAGTCTATAGTGATAAAAAATTATGTACCTTCAAGGAGACTAAAGGAATTTGGACTTCAGATTGATTTGAATACTGGAAAAATATGGGCAAGTATGTTATTGCCTGATTATTCCAATGTGGAACTGGTAAAACAGTTATATATGCAAGATATTAAAGAAAGAAAAATAGATAATATCCATAATCTGAAAACTAATCCCTATGTTGAAGGACTTACTGGTTTCGACTGTTTTAAAAGTAATGAACAAAAACTTGCTGTAACAGGAGCACTTCGTGTGCCTTACGGTTATTCTTGTTTGGTATCAATGACTACAGGTGGCGGAAAGAGTTTGATAACTCAAACTATAGCATATCAGGAATCAGGACTTACGATTGTTATTGTTCCTACAGTGTCATTGATGATGGATCAGTATAAAAATGCGAAAGATATTATTAATTCTGACGTGGGAAATGAGATTTTTTATCATCATGGTGGGAGTTCTTTACATAAGTTTTATAAATGTCTTGAAAATAAGACTGCAAAAATATTATTTATTTCGCCAGAAAGCTTAATTAAGAACAAAGAATTAAGAGAAAAGATAGAAAAGGCTAATAACGAAAAGTATTTAAAGAATTTAGTTGTAGATGAGGCGCACATCATTATTGAGTGGGGGTCGTTATTTAGAATTGATTTTCAATGTTTGGATGCACTGCGTAAGAATTTCTTGCAGTCAAATAATACATTGAGAACATATTTGTTGTCGGCTACATATAGTGATGAAACAATACGTCAATTAAAGATGTTTTATACTAGTGATGATAAATGGATAGAGATAAGATGTGAGAAATTAAGGCATGAAACAAGGTTTGATATTATTCAATGCGATAATTATGGTGAAAAGAATAATAAGGTATTAGAAGCTATTGATTTACTACCAAGACCTATGATTGTATATGTGAAATCACCTGATAAGGCAGAAAAGTTAAAAGAACGGTTAAATGGACGTGGATATAATAATTTGAATACATTTACTGGAAAAACAAATAATGAGCAAAGATTAACTCTGATTGAAAAATGGAAAGATGGGCAATTTGACTTGATGATTGCTACATGTGCTTTTGGAGTTGGTGTTGATAAAAAGAATGTTCGAACTGTTTTACACACGTATGTACCTGAAAATCCTAATAAGTATTATCAAGAGGCTGGAAGAGGTGGTCGTGATGGACTTCCATGTCTTAGTAGCATGATATATACAAATCAAGATGTAGATTCAGCTTTTAATTTTGTGAGTAAGGTTATTACAACGCAAAAGCTTAAAGGTAGATGGTTCAGCATGCTTAACAGTAGCAAAACGCAGCCTTTACTTAATTCAAAATATATGATAGATACATATGTTAAACCAGATTACAATGAGGATGAAGAATTTATAGATTCTATTAGTAATCAGGATATTAATTGGAATGTGAATGTAATATTATTTTTAAGACGAAATGGGCTGATTTCGATTGACGATATACAGTATATAAACAATAAATATGTGTTTTATATTACAGTAATCGAAAGAAAAATTTTGACTAATAATAATTCTACTGTTTTGATGATTGACGAAATAAGAGACAAGGAATGGGAAAATACGGAGCGAGAGTTTTTGTTGATGAAAAGCAATCTTGATAAAGTTGGAAAAAGTTGTTGGTCAGATATGTTTACGAAGATATATAGGAAAATACATGATTATTGTGCTGGGTGTAATGAACATATAGAAATTACAGATTTTGAAGACACAAAAACTTTGAAAATAGATATTGAAGTTCCTTTGGTGGAAGTAATGCCAGAATTTAATGAAAATATGTATGGTGCAAGATGTATGCTTATTATTAACTCATATTACAATAATGAATTAGAAGACTTCTTGTCGAAGGGAATCAATGTATTGGTTTCTACAAATGAGGAACTTGATAAATTAAAAGGATTTCAGCAAGTATATGATAAGAGCCTTTTGTACTGTAATTTTACAGATTTCATAGAGTTAGTGTCAGTAAATAGATATTTTATATCAGGTGTTATCGGAATATGTATTCCAGATAATGTATCTATACAGAATAGAATAGTAAACATTATTGAGAATAGTATAAAAAAATATGATATTAGATATTTGTTATTTTCTGAAAAAGATTATGAAATAAGAAGTAAAAACAAACATTTATCTGAGCTACCGATAATTCAGCATTGTAGACAGGAATAGAATTTGGAAGGAGATATTTTGTAATGTTTGATAATAATATAAAGACTGAACCTATACCTGAAAGAGTTTATGAGCTATGCAAAATGGTTTCTAAAGGTGATATTGATGATAATGTCGCAAGAGAAAGGATGGAGCCAAAAGGAATAAATCCTTCGGGTTCTACTTCTTACTATCCGAGTATAAGAGAAGTATGTGTGCAAGAATTAAAGCTTATCGAGAAGGATAATGATACATTAAAATTCATTGGAGATAAGAATGTTTTAAAGAGCTTAGAAACATTTAGGATGTATTGTAATTCTATCGTTTTTAATAATAAGGATTTATATTTCTATAAGATTACTAAATGCTATTTAGAAGCAAATAATACGTGGTTAAAGTATAAAACTTTAACTGATGTAAATATTCGTCGAGAAGTGCAGGAAAAAGCAGGAATCCAACTGGTAAATGAACAAATGATGCTGGGAAGTCGATTCTGGATTTCATTTTTAGGTTTTGGATATATCCAAGAGGGATATGCAATGTATTTTTTACCTAATATGCATGTGGCATTACAAGATTATTGCGAGTTGGCAGAATTGGAAAAGAATAAAGAATATTCGGTAGGTGAATTTGTTGAACAACTTCACAAATACGCTTCAGTTGCATTAGAGAGTGCTGAAGAGAAAAAAGAGTTCAATGCAGCGATGTCCAATGCATTAAGGCAGATGCATGATAGAAAAGAAGTTGTTTTGAAAAAAAATCTTGATAGTAAAGAAAAATGGAAGCTATTTTTAGATAGTACGCATGAGTTTACAGATGAATTTACGCACATAGTTTATAAAGGAGTAAAAAGAGGATGAATAAGCAAATTGCATTGAAAAGATTAAAAGATGTATTGAATGTTGATTCAATTAATAGTACACAATCTGACTTCCTTTCTACTCATGTACCATTTAGAAAAATTACAGTAACAAATGATTTATCTGGAACACCTGTATCTGATTATATATCAGAGGATGAGGTGTTCAGTAAATATTTTAATAATTCAGATGTGTATAATGAACATCAGCTAATTGTAGTGGATGGTTCAAGTGGCTCAGGAAAATCACATTTTATTAGATGGATTGAAGCTAAGCTTTCAGCACTAGATGTACAAAATGATGTTGTATTGATGATTAGAAGAAGTGACAATACACTAAAAGGAACAATTAAGCAGTTTCTTAATATTGATGAAGTTAAAAATATTAAAAATAAAGATATTTATGAAAGATTAGTCAGAGCAAATCAAAATGTAAGTGAACAGAAATTTAAGTATGAAATTTATCACAAGTTTTTGGTTGAAATAGCGGATGACGAAGATTCAAGCCTTTCTTCAAGTGATCAGAAAAATTTCAGAGAGCTTCTTTCAAGTTCAGAGTTTGAGGAAAGAATGCTGATGGCTGGTGGTCCAATAGAGCGTATTTATAGCAAAATTGTCGATAGTAATACTACAAATGACGAGGATGTTCTTGCATTATTTGAAATAGAAGACTTTACGCTAGATTATGATTTCAACATGAAATTGAAAAATAATGCCAGTAAAAAAGCTGTAAAAATGGCTAATAAATTATTGCCTGAGACAGATGGTAGTTTTCCTGACGATGAATGTAATCCGGAAATACTAGTTGAATATATGAATTCTATTGTTGAACCAGTAATAAAGGCTTGTGCGGGGCTCGAACCTGGAGATTTTCAGCAGATTTTTAAGGAAATTAGACAAGAATTATTTTTGCATGGGAAAAATCTTATTTTATTAATTGAGGATATTACATCATGTACTGGTATCAATAGAGATTTATTAGATGCATTGATTGTAAAGCATACTGGTGAAAATGCCAAAGATAATATGTGTAGACTGGTTTCAGTAATAGGTACTACAACAGAGTATTTTAAAGAATTTAGATCAAATTATTTAGATAGAATTACTACTATGGTTACGATTGAGGACGGTGCTATTGGAAATAATCAGGATGATTTAATACAGTTTGTTGCAAAGTATTTGAATGTAATGTCAGTTAGCGGGGAAGATATTAAAAAATGGCATAAAGATGGTGCGTTGGATTCCGAGTATCCTGTTCATAAAGAAACTGAGGTAAATAATTGGGAATATTATATATATATCGGAAAGAAAATTAGCTTATATCCACTTACGAAGAGAGCGATTGTAAACCTTTATAATGGAATAGATGTACATAAAACTCCACGATATATTATTAGAAAAATAATTGAACCAGCTGTTGATAGTATAATTCAAGATAAAAAAATGTTTCCTAAGTTTTTATTATCAAAGAAGCCTAATCTTAGCTTTGAAATAGTTGATCGTGTTAAGAGTACAATTACAAATATGCCTAATGATGAAGAAGAAAAGGCTGTTATGACACAACGTTTATTAGCGATTTTAAGTTATTGGGGCGATTGTACTCTTGATACAAGTAAAAAGGGCTATTTAGGTGCAATTAACGTCAATATATTTGCTGAATTTGGATTGAGTTCTTTTGCAGAAAAAATTCTTGGATATAAGGTTGATGGTGAGAAATTTATAATTGAGTCAGAAGATATAACAGATAGTGGAAACAATGATCAAGGCGAAAATACGGAACCACCAGCTCCAGGGTCTATACCAACTCCGATACCAGAGCCAAAACCAGTAGTTAATAAGGCATTTGAAGATTTCGCAAAAATTCTTTCAGAGTGGCATTATGACAAAAAAAGCTTTACAAAAGCTTATCAGGTAAGAGATGAGATTAGTAAGTTTATTTTTGCCAATATTTCGTGGCAGCAA
>ENA-UOOH01003201-UOOH01003201.1-fermentation-metagenome-genome-assembly--contig:-NODE-3201-length-12827-cov-20.622769_pt1 | contig 12827 bp, 13 predicted proteins | sample MGYA00245778_ERZ724025 | MGnify/ENA primary metagenome ERZ724025 (study PRJEB28704, sample SAMN03018313) | fermentation metagenome | biome: anthropogenic terrestrial biome; feature: soil... | reverse complement strand
AGTCCGGTTCTGAGAGAGCCTAGAGGTGAAATCCCCCTGGGCTACTTACCTCATATCATAAATTCCTATCATAATTCCTATCATAAACTGAAAAGCAAAGGAAGTCTGAAAGGGAACGTTAATAGAATAGTTATTAGAATTGTTATAATTATGTGTTGAAATATCTTCCAAAGTATAAGATAATATTGAGTAGGCATTATAAAAATTTTTTATTGCACATCCAATAATGATGTTAATGATTATCTGTTTTTCCTTTTAGAAAAACAGAATAGCTCACATACTTATGTAAATCAAGTTTTAAGTGCAATAAAGCTATATTGTAAAGAGATATTAATGAGATACGATATAGTAGTAGTATATAATTTGCTTAGGCCTAAAAGGGAGAATAAATTACCGGAAGTTTTAGATAAAGAAGAGGTAGCAAAAATATTTATAGGTTTCTCCAGAAAGATCAGTTCAGAAAATTTTTAATGAAGCGAGTAACAAAGCAAAGGTAGAGAAAGATGTAACGGTTCATACATTGGTTCATTCATTCTCATAAAGGGCTCGGGGGTGCAATCCATGAGGTATTCCTCGTGGGTTGCTCATGAAGAAAGGCTTGCCCACAGTCTCAAAGCAACCGAGTTGGTGCCTGCATTAGGTACTGCAGTCGCAGTAATCACAAACAGTCACCTGTAAGCTTTGAGACCGTCGCAGACGCTGGACGTTAGATGACATGTACCGAAGGAGCTAAATACGTAGATTTTAGGGGTTATTCCTATAAACTTTACTAAATAATGTAGGAAATCGGAGGCTTAAATGGTTAAAGTGAGGATTGAGGAAAAAAGATCTTTTTCAGTTGTAGGTAAGAAAACGCGGATTTCAGGGCAAAACAATGAAGAGTTTGGGTCATTTTGGAAAGAATCTCATGAAAATGGATTGATCAAAAAACTTCATGATATGAACCAAAATCAGCCAGGGGAAATAACAAATAGTAATGTTTTTGGTATTTCATGTGTTGAAAAAGATCCCAATAATAGAGCATTCTACTTTTTTATTGCTACTGAAAGTGATAAAGCGAATTCTGATTCAGGACTAGAATCTTATATCGTTCCTGCCTCAAAATGGGCTATTTTTGAGGGTTATGGTGAATTACCGATGTCACTAATTGAGGCAGAGATGTATGCATTCATGGAATGGTTGCCATCATCCACCTACAACCATGCGTTAGCACCGGAATTAGAAGTATATCCATCAATTGATCAAAAGGCTGTAGAGTTTTGGCTACCAATTATAGAAAAATAGGCATTACATCTATAGGGATTAGTCTATTAATGAATGTGAGCGGTACACGTCATCTAACAAAATTTTCACACTTCGGGCGTGCTCATGGGTCGTGTCTGCTACACCGTCTCACCGGGCGGCAAGCGTCGCTAAAGGGAAGGACTCCGCTGGTCCGGTTCGTCGGCATCGTGAAAAAGGAACGTTATACGAAATGATGATATCGGGGCAGTTCTTTGTGGTCTTGTTTGAAAAACCGTTGAAAATAGGGATGTTTTAAGGAACTGACTATATGACGTATTAGTAGATTTATGTTCACTATTGAATATATTTAAAATATACATTAATGGGGGGTTGTTATAGATAATAAGCTAAAAGAAAAATTTATTTTTAACACTTTGTTATATCTAGAAAAACTTCAACATTTGCATAAACCAATAAAAGATATTGATATTTCAGTGTCAAAACTCTATCCAGTAACACTTGTTGAAGATAATACTTTCTATGTATTTGACCTTAATGAATCTGGTGAGAAGTATGAGTATAAATTAGAATCCCCAACATCAATGCCAATACCAAAGGGTGTCTTAGCTGCATTTCCCCTAGATTTTTATAATGGGAAATCCTCGGCAATCATATCGGATGAAGCTTTTAATAGTCTTGAAGGGTATATATTCATTTTCCATGAATTTGTACATTGTTTCCAGTGGGAAAATGGTGAAAGAGATATTAGGACAACTTTAGAGATAGAAAGAAAATATAAGGAAGAAAATAATTATATGTGGGAAATCAATCATCCTTTCCCCTATGAAGATTTTAGTTAATTGCTAAACCCCATAATGCGCTAAAATTAAGCATTCTGAGATTTTATATTTATACAACTCCTCACCTTTTTGTGGTATAATGTAGTTGACTTCTATACTTTTCTTCTTGTCCCTGCGGTATATAAATAAGATTTTCCATAATCATCTCACCCTAATGAAATATTTCAGCTCATTGATACAAATATGATTGTATAATTAAATAAGAAATAAAACAATACATTCACTTTTCTTAGAACAAGCAATAAAAACACCAAATAATGTTGCTATACGCTTTAAAAATCAGGCGATAACTTATAGGGATTAAAACAACAAAGTCAATTCTATGGCAAGTTTACTAAGAAAAAGGAACATAATGAATAGTGAGATCGTAGGAATACTAACCAGACGGTCGATTGAAATGTTGGCTAGCATACTTGCAGTTTTAAAAGCAGGGGGTGCTTTCTTGCCTATAGATCCTGATTACCCCATTGAGAGAATTAGCTATATGCTTAAAGATAGCAATGCAAGATTTATTCTAACCGACAGGCTCCAAAACATCTACTAAATGAAAAACCTGTCATAATTTTAGTCTGCAAATTTAAATGCTTCTCTTGTATAGTTCTTCATCATTCAGCAGGCACATTCCTCCATCTCCTGTTGGCATCGCAAAGCCATTGCAGGGCATCCTCATATTCTCTTGCTCGCGCTCCTTCTTTTACAACCTTATAGATGAATTTCTTGTTTTCCCGGGCTAGTTTTGAGAGTATCGATTTCCATATTAATGATATTTTCGGAAAGTCCTTTGGGTCAGGGTGTTTAAACTGACGCATTATTATACATGTTTTGCGTCAATTAATCACACTTTTATATAAAGTATAACCTCGTTTCCAGTATTAGTAAATATAATCATATTATTTTTGAAAATTCATTTTGATGCAGTAAAATGGCACAGATGCAGGTTATGATACACCTGTGTAGTACCGGGTAGTTAACACTTATTTTCTATTCTGAATTATTACATCTCTATCCCCTTTTGTATTTGTTTTAAAATAGAGTATAGCATATCTCTTCAGCAAATCATGTATTTCTGTAGTGAACAATGTGATGCTCAGTGTCTTGGGAAGGAAGTACAGGTCATTTTGAAGTGAACTACCTATGAGTCTGCTCGGAAAAGCATATTTATTCAAAACACGAAATTTTTAAAGCTTGAAACCCGCATAACTTCGTTTACATAAACACTTTTATACGTGATTTCTTCACAAAAGCCGACTTTTCGAGCGAACTCCTAGACAGCAGAAACTGCCGATAATGTTTTGTTATTCAAAACGATACGCCATAATGCGAAATGCAAACGGTAATAAGACAGATCATCGTTTTAGCAAAAATAGCGTTGAAGCTGTTTTTGCTGGTTTCATAGAGGACGTAAATCACTTGATTGTTGAGCAATGATTGAGTATAATAAAAGTAAAGAAAGTAAAGAATGTTTTATGGGAGGGAATATTTATGATGGACATGGCTCGAATCTCAACGAAAGGTCAAGTGACAATCCCTATTGCCATTCGCAAACTGCTTGGTCTTAAGGAAGGTGACAAGGTAGTTTTTGTCGAAAAGGATGGTAATGTAGTTCTTCTCAACTCCAACCGTCTTGCTATTGAAGAGTTTCAAAAGGGGATGGTAGGTGCCGCTGAAGAAGCTGGGTGGCAAAACGAGCAGGATGTAGTCGACTATTGCAAGGAAATTCGTAAGGAGATGTGGAAAGAACGCTATGAAGATAATGCTTGATACCAATATTCTCGTATATTTTGTTCTTGGAAGCTGATAAAACATAAGATATCTTTAAATTTCATCAAAAAATCATTTTGTGACTTTCCGGATAATAACCCTGTTATAAAAAATGTTAAAGTGGTATATTTAAAAATATAACGAGGCTAAGATGGACCCCCGCTCCACCTCATCGCATATTTTCAACCATTCTGGTTAAAAAATGCTTGGTGGCGGGTATCTATTACACACAACAAGTGGCGAGTCAAAATCTTCCGCCTCGCTGAAATGGCGTGTTGAAATTGCCAAGCAATTTCTTCCGTTATTTTAATTCATATTAAAGTTGCAAAAGCTAATCATATTAAATGCAGAATTCACCTGCATACAAAAAGCAACTGGAAAACATAGTGTATCAAATGAGTAAAGGAGTGTTTTTTTATGGAAAAGTGGGTTTGTATTGTTTGCGGCTATATTTATGATCAGGAGATAGGTGATCCTGATAACGGGGTTGAACCAGGTACGCCTTTCGAAGAGCTTCCTGAGGAATGGGTATGTCCGGATTGTGGAGTGGGAAAGGATATGTTTGAACAGGAGTAGTGCGTTTGGTATGCCTTGCTTTCTTTGTTTGGTTACCAACGAAATCAAGAACATACACTTTCTTTAGTTCCCAACATAAGTAAGCTCTCGTATGTTCTTTGTACGACTCTCAGTATAGAGCTCTTAACCTATAGTACGTTCCGATAAGACGTATTTGTTCTCGGAATGCACTACAGGTTGAGAGTTTTAACTTTTTCAATTCACCGTTTAAACTCTTTTGCTATACCCATTGCAACCCCTTGCAGCATTTAACAATGTGTGATATGATAAAAAAAATTAAATATTTTCCTTATCAAGAGAGGTGGAGGGACTGGGCCCTTTGAAACCCGGCAACCGGCTATATGCAGCGGTGCCAATTCCTGCAGGAGTAATCCTGAAAGATGAGGAGTGTTAGTAGATCTCTTCATTTTTGGAGAGATTTTTTGTTGTATAAGAAAGCACAAATCTTTTACTGCATTAGTTAAAGGGTACTTTTCTATACAATAAACAATGCAAGGCGAACTCCCCATTGCGAAGTTAAGAAAGGTCTGTTTAAAGAAGGACTGGCTAAAGAAGGCTTGGCTAATGAAGGTACCCAGGATGCGAAGTACGCAACGATAGTAGTTCTCTTCACAAACTGAACCTAGCTAAAGAAGGTATTCAGAATGAGAAGCGTTCTTAGCGGGAAATTATAAGGGTACAAGTTTCTTCTGTAAAACGGGTTAATTTGAATTTAAAGAAAAAAGAAAAGGAGATGTTTTTATGCCAAAAATTTTATTTACTTCAGAATCTGTCACTGAGGGTCATCCTGATAAAATATGTGATAATATATCTGATGCAATTCTTGATGCAATAATCGCAGAGGATCCGATGGCTCGTGTGGCTTGTGAGACAGCTGTTACAACAGGTATGGTAATGGTTATGGGCGAGATCACCACATCCTGTTATGTGGATATACCTAAGGTTGTGCGAGCTACAATACGGGATATTGGATATGACAGAGCAAAATACGGCTTTGATTGTGAGACCTGTGCCGTATTAACGTCCATTGACGAACAATCCCCCGATATTGCATTAGGGGTTGATAAGGCTCTTGAAGCAAAGGAATATCAAATGAATGATACTGAGCTTGACGCAATTGGTGCAGGAGATCAGGGGATTATGTTTGGCTATGCCTGCGACGAGACTCCCGAGCTTATGCCAATGCCCATATCTTTAGCACATAAGCTTACAAAAAGGCTTTCAGACATAAGGAAAGACGGTACTTTAGATTACCTGCGACCTGACGGGAAGTCTCAGGTAACGGTTGAATATGAAAATGGTAAACCCCTTAGGATTGACACCGTGGTAATTTCAGCTCAGCACAGCCCGGAGGTTGACCAGGAGGTCATCAGAAGGGATATTATAAAAAATGTAATCAAACCGGTTATTCCCGCCGAGCTGCTGGATGAAAAAACCCGTTATCTCATTAATCCCACCGGCAGGTTTGCTGTGGGCGGACCTCAGGGCGATTCAGGACTGACGGGAAGAAAGATTATTGTAGACACATATGGCGGAATGGGCCGTCATGGTGGCGGTGCATTTTCGGGAAAGGATCCCACAAAGGTTGATCGTTCAGCATCTTATGCTGCCCGGCATGTGGCTAAAAACATCGTTGCAGCAGGCCTTGCAAGCCGCTGCGAGATTCAGCTTGCTTATGCCATAGGCGTGGCTAAGCCTGTATCAGTCGGGGTTGATACATTTGGTACGGGAAAAATTGAGGATGAAAAAATAGTACAGTTAATATTAAAGCATTTCGATCTTCGTCCTGCAGCAATAATTCAGAAACTGAATCTTCGCAGACCAATTTACCGTAAAACGGCAGCATATGGGCATTTTGGCAGAGAGGATGCAGACTTTACCTGGGAGAGAACAGATAAAGCCGAACTACTTAAACGTGAGGCAGGAATATAGCCTATAAACCCTCACACAAAAGTCTCATATCTGCATAGAATAATATTGAACGATGCTTTGGATGTGGGAACTATGACGGTGTATATCATTGCTTTTTTATTTGCGTTTTACGGCCTTTATCACTTTATACAGAATATAATTATCAGAATAAAAGTGGGATGTAATGCATCGGGCGGAAAGCTCTGCCTGGTTCCGCATCCCGGTGATGAAGGGCTTGAAGGCAAAATCAGGTGTATTTTTCTCGAAGAGATTTTTGAGAGGCTTGGTACAGATGGGTGCCTATATATAAAGCTTGAGGAGAACGATACCAACAAAACCCTTGTGGAAAAGCTCACAGAGGAGTACCCTCGTTTGGTATTGATGGATGGAACGAATTGGGGTAGAATGGATCCCGAAGGGTGAAATCAGGAACCCAAGATCATAAACCGACGAGGGAGTTTTTTTGGAACAAATAGAGGGAATTGTCGAAGATATAATCTATTATAATAAAGATAACGGATACACCGTATGTGATATCCGGACAGGCCGCCGTGTTGTAACAATGGTAGGCCTTATTCCCGGTGTCGGTGTGGGTGAAACCGTTCATGTCAACGGTAACTGGACAGTCCATCCGGATTATGGCAAGCAATTCAAGATCCATACCTACGAAAGACGTCTTCCAAAAACAACCGATGCAATTTTAAAATACCTTTCATCAGGAGTTATTAAAGGCATCGGTGAGGCAACGGCTAAAAAGATAATTGACGCTTTTGGCGACAACACACTGCATGTGCTGCAATTCGAGCCTCAAAGGCTTTCTGAAATCAAGGGAATAAGCGACGATAAAGCTTTAAAAATCGGACAGGCATTTATGGAGCGTGAACAAATACGTCAAACGGTCATGTTTCTTCAGGGGTTTGGAATATCTACCACCTATGCAGTTAAGGTATGGAAGAAATTTGGCAAGGATTCTGTTGATGAGATAAAGCGAAACCCCTACCGACTTACTGACGAAGATATTAACATAGGCTTTAAAATTGCAGATAGAATTGCCATAACCATGGGTACCGATTTATATTCAAAGTTCCGCATTCAGAGCGGGATTCAATATGTTTTATCCCGGGGGATCCGCGACGGTCATGTTTTTTTGCCAGTAAATGTTCTGGTGCCTTATGCAGCACAATTACTGAACGCATCTGTTGAGGCTGTGTCCGAGGCATTACCCTCATTAATTTTCGAAGACAGTATTTATATAGAAAAAGCCGAGCCCGACAGGGTTTACTTATCCGCCTTTTATAAGGCGGAGCATTATGTGTGCCGAAAAATAAATATATTATGCAGTACGCCACCGGATAAAGAAGTTGATGTTCTTGAAGACTTCTTAAAAGAAGTGGAAGAAGAAGAAATGGTTGAGTATGCCGAATACCAAAGGGAGGCAATAAGACGATCTGCAAAAAGCAGTGTGCTTGTTATTACAGGAGGTCCCGGGACAGGCAAAACAACACTAATCCGTGGCATTATATCCCTGTTCGAAAAACAGAATATGAAAATAACCTTGGCAGCGCCTACAGGACGAGCAGCAAAAAGAATGACTGAGGCAACAGGCAGCGAGGCAAAAACAATTCATAGGCTCCTGGAAGTAGGGTATACCGGCGATGAGGAGCGAATGGAATTTAAAAAAAATGAAAATGACCCGATAGAAGCGGATGTTATCATTATTGATGAAGTTTCCATGGTTGATGTGTTACTCATGCAATCTCTTTTAAGAGCTATTGAGCCAGGCACACGTCTGATACTGGTCGGGGATGTTGATCAGCTTCCATCCGTTGGCCCCGGCAGGGTGCTATCCGACATAATAGAAAGTGGAGTGCCGGAGGTTATATATCTGAACCAGATTTTCAGACAGGCGGAGGAGAGTCTGATAGTGCGAAATGCCCATGAGATTAATAAAGGAAGGTTTCCCGAACTCAATACCTGCGACAGTGATTTTTTCTTTGTTCAAAGAAGTAATCCGAATGCGACAGCCTCTGCAATTATGGAGCTTAGCACCATGCGTATTCCACAAAAATTCGGGTTGGATCCCATGAAGGATATACAGGTTATGTCACCCACAAAAAAAGGAACAGCAGGTGTGTTCAGTTTGAATACCGCACTGCAGAGCCGTTTAAACCCTCCAAAGCCTGATAAGAAAGAAAAGCAATATGGGGACACGATCTTCAGAGAAAAGGATCGGGTTATGCAGGTGAAAAATAATTATAGTTTAAAGTGGAAGGTAAATGATGAAAACGGAGCAGCTACCACAGGGGAAGGCGTTTTTAACGGGGATATGGGTATTATAAGCTGGATCGATACCGATGAAAGCTGTATTGCGGTTGAATTTGATGACGGTAAGGTTGCCGAATATGACTTTGAAATGCTTGATGAGCTTGAGCTGTCATATGCTATTACCGTCCATAAAAGCCAGGGCAGCGAATTCCCTGCTGTGGTTATTGCACTATCAGGCATACCACCCATGCTAACCTGCAGGAATCTGTTATATACAGGTGTTACAAGAGCGCGCCAATTGGTGATTTTAGTCGGAGAAAAAGCAACGCTAAAAAGAATGGTCGAAAACATATCGGAAAAGCAGCGTTTTTCGGGCTTGGCTGAAAAGCTTAAGGCTTTGTCTGATATCCAATAATGCGATTAAAGGAGCGTGCTCATAGCGTGGCATGATACAGTATTCTGGTGGGAACATAGTACTTGTAGACCCTAGAAGCCTGCTCGAAAACTCGATTTCGATGAATATTTATAAAAAGTACAGCCCTGAAACCCGCACAGGTTCGTTGAAAAAGTGAATGTTTTTGTATATTTATTAGAAATAATGGCTTTCCGAGTGGACTCCCAGGTATATGTCACAAACCCGTCATAACTGCGGGTATACATCAAAAGAAAACAGAAAAACGCAACCAAATTTTCACTGTACAGTTTGTGGGTATGAACTTAATGCAGACATAAATGCTACAAAAAACATCTTGGCGGTCGGGCTGACCGTTTCTGCCTGTGGAGCTGCTGCGTTAGCGGCACAATGAAGCAGGAATCTTTCGCCCTTCAGGGCAGGGAGAATGTCAATTGCCTATATACCTGTAATATTTGAAAGGAATGTATGAGTTTGTTGTCTGCTATATCATACAAAGAAAATATGAAGGATAAAAAAATACCGTTGTCTGAATATGTTCTAAGGTTTCTTTTTCCACTCCAATGCGTGTGCTGCAGCACGCCTTTGCCCATAAATAGCCCTATGGAGCTTTGTTCCGATTGCAAGGACGAGCTGCCCTTAATGCAAAAATTTGTACATACAAACCCCGGTGGAGCAAGCATAGGAAAAGTGTATTGCGCTTTTGGGTATGAAAAAGGCATCAGAAAAGCAATACATAATTTAAAGTTTAACGATAAGACAGGTAATGCTGCAGCCCTTATTGAGCTGTCTTATCCGCATCTTGAGAGGTTCTTTGCTTTTAATAAGGATCCACTAATGCCTTTGCCCACCGGCGGAATTGATGCGAATGAAAGATTTTCTGCTACAGATAAAAAAGCACATCCTCAATTAGAACATGAATCTATTCAATCCCTTAAAGTTTATGATATAATATTATATATACCGATGCATCCAAGGCGGAAACGCAAAAGAGGCTATAACCAGTCGGAGCTTCTTGCACACCACCTTGCGAGAAAAATGGATATACCTGTCATAAAAAAAGCAATGGTTAAGGTGGTAAACACCCGGGCTCAAAGCGCTCTCGGAAAAGCAGGACGCTTCAGAAATCTTTTAGGTGCTTTTTTGGTTAAGGACTCTACCTTGATAAAAGGAAAAAATATTCTTTTGGTGGATGATGTTATGACAACAGGAAACACATTAGAGCAGTGCGGAAAGGCTTTAAAGGATGCCGGAGCCACTTGTGTGGATGCTTTTGTTGTTGCTATGCGAAGGAAGGTATCATTCAATGAGCGTTTGATAAATAACTCAACTTTCCCACCTAAGCGTGCTAGTAGTGTTTTGAGAAGCTGATACCGGTACGCTGCGGTGCTAAATTCCATCACCTGCGGTAGTGGTAGCCCGGTGTGCTGGCAAATGTCCAATACAGGTGCGTACCAAAGGAGCGTAACAAAGGAGCGTAACAAAGGAGCGTACCAACCGGAACGCTCCCCAAGAAGGATAACCCCAGTCACCGGAACGCTCCCCAAGAAGGATAACCCCAGTCACTGGAACGCTCCCCCAAGAAGGATTACCCAAGTTACTGGAACGTGCCCCCAATACAGGTGCGTACCACAGGAGCGTACCAACCGGAACGCTCCCCAAGAAGGATAACCCCAGTCACTGGAACGCACCCCCAAGAAGGATTACCCTAAAATAAGGATAGCCCTAAAACACTGTGAGAAAGTTGAGTAAATAACCTGAAAATGGAGGAACGGATATGTCAGAAATAAGATATTGTAAAGTATGCCGTAAGATATTCCAATATGTGACAGGTCCCGTTTATTGTCCTGCATGCATGAAAGTGGACGAAGAAGAATTTGAAAAGGTGAGAACATTTCTCCGGGATTTCCCAGGTGCAAATGTACGGGAGGTTAACGAGAACACAGGTGTTAGCCCCAACAAAATAAACCGGTGGTTAAAAGAAGACCGTCTTGAGGTTAGTGAAAGCAGTCCCATCGCATTAAACTGCGAAAACTGCGGAGTAAGGATACGAAGCGGTCGATTTTGTTTAGACTGCTCCAAAAGCCTTGCCCGGGACATGATGATTGCCGGTAAAGAGCTCAAAGAATCCTTGAGCAAGACAAGCTCCTCTAAAAGAGATACGGGCTTTGGCAAGGATGATTTCGGTTTATATTACAAACACAGGGAGGAAAAAGACTAAAAGTGCAAAAGCATTAAGTATTTAGAATTCTACCACAATTTCGCAGGGATTATATAAAAACCTCATGCACTAGTGTTACTGAAAAAGTGCATGTCTTCTAATGGGCACTCGCAAAAAGGAGAAGCAATAGTTTAAACATTTTTATCATAGATAAATCAGAAGCCCCCTACCTCAAAACTACCTTATTCACGACAGTGAAAGTGTAGGGGGAGGATGAATTGTTTTTTGTTAAATGTTGTAATGTGCTTTTCTTTGTGCTACAATAAGAACATAAGTTCGAGAAATTCACTAAATGTCAACTTTAGTCCTACGATTATACTTTAGTCCTATTTTTTCGGTCGAATAATAGGACTAAAAAAATAGGACCATGAAAAGACGGGAAATTTATTAAAAAGCATTAAATAAATACTCTTTTTTGACGATACTATCATTGAATAACGAAAACAAACTAACAGAAGATAATCTTAGGTTAACAGTAATAAACCTAAATCGACAAATTTCATCATAAGATTAACTCACACTAACGAAAGATAAACTTATTCAGTAAGAAAAACACTGCTGATAATATAAAAAGAATCCATACAGGAAAGAGGGATTTAGATGAAGATCTGGGGAGACAATCCCAAGGTGTTCGGTGTTTCTAATCATGTTAATAGTGTCGGCAAGATTGCCAGAAAAGACATTGTGGCATCAAAGACGGATGAATATAAAGTCTCAAGCCAAGCAAAGGATTTTCAAACCGTTATAAAAGCTTTATACAGCATACCGGACATTCGTAAGGAAAAAGTTTACGAAATATCTAAAAAAATTGAATCAAATCAATACAAGGTTGATGCTAAGGATATTTCCGATAAAATCATTAAAATGCTTTCGTGAGACTAAACAAAAGAGAAGTAAAGCGGGATAGCAGAAAATAAATGTTATCCCGTTTTTGTTCGGATCCGATATATAAGATAAGAGAAATCACAAATACCGGGGGAAATATTAATGATTGATGTGATCTGGATAGACAACCTAATAAAAGTACTGAATTATGAAAACAGGCTATATGGTCAACTTTTTACTATTGCTGAGGGCAAAACAAACAGGATTATAAATAATGAAATTGAAGACTTGCAGGCAGCAGTTGGTAAAGAACAACGGCTTTTTAGTGAATTGAATAAGCTGAGGGATGCCAGAGAGCAAATTATAGGACAAATTAGTTTAAAAATAGGTAAAGCATCCAGTGAAGTTACTGTCAATGACATTATTAAAGAGCTTCCGGAAAATCAGGCAAAAAGGCTATCCGATGTTAGAGACAAACTGAAAGCAACAGTCGATAAGCTTAAGGTAAAAAACGATCTTAACCAAAAGCTTCTTCAAAATGCGCTTGATTATGTTGATTTTTCATTGAATCTTTTAACGGAACCCGCACCGCAAACGCCACAATATGGTCGTAAAGGGTACGAAGAGGGAAGAAAAGCCCGTGTGGTTTTTGATATAAAATCATAGGCTTTTCATAGGATAAGGTTTTAGCTAATTTCCTATATATCAGCTATTTTCAAAAAAGCATGACCAACTGTCATACTTCATGTTTAATAATATAGCTATTATATGA
>ENA-UOOH01003198-UOOH01003198.1-fermentation-metagenome-genome-assembly--contig:-NODE-3198-length-12835-cov-5.805399_pt1 | contig 12835 bp, 9 predicted proteins | sample MGYA00245778_ERZ724025 | MGnify/ENA primary metagenome ERZ724025 (study PRJEB28704, sample SAMN03018313) | fermentation metagenome | biome: anthropogenic terrestrial biome; feature: soil; material... | reverse complement strand
CCGACCGATCCGACCGATCCGACCGATCCGACCGATCCGACCGATCCGACCGATCCGACCGATCGGCAACCATTGCCTGGAGGCGACGCATGATGGAACGCGCCTTTTCGGATACCCACGGGCTAGGTTGAAAACGCCTTCGCTCCTCCGCGCCTCTGCGCGAGTCTCTCCGGATCCGGAGGGTTGGGATTGGCAAGCTGCCGTTGATTCCTTTTGGTATGACCTCGAGCGAGGCGTAGGCATGGGTGGGCGCCCTTGTTCTGGCGGTAGGCGATCGGGCTTCGTAAAAGGAATTAATTGTCTTTAATTCCTTGATTAGGTGGAGGTTAAATAATCGCGTCTTCTTCATTGACGCATTAGCAAAACGGTAATATGGGTTAGGCAAAATTCCTGGCGGTGAAATTAGGAGGGAAGATTGTGAGACCTACCATTTCGAGTTTACTAGAGGAAAAAGGGTACGATATTCATGCTGTATCCATGCATGATTCCGTATTTTACGCGATTCGTAAAATGGCCAAGGCGGACATCGGTGCATTGTTAGTAATAGAAAAAGACCGTTTGGTCGGTGTTTTTTCCGAGCGTGATTACACCCGTAAAATTGTATTGCGTGGGAAATCTTCGAAGGACACCTCTGTGGAGGAAGTGATGTCGAGGGACGTGGTCACGATCGAAAAGGGGACTTCGATTGACGATGCCATGGCTCTGATGACGGAGAATCGTGTACGGCATTTGCCGGTTTTTGATGGCGATCGTCTGATCGGGGTGGTCTCGATCGGGGACGTGGTCAAGGCGGTGATTATGAACCAGGAATACATCATCAAGCAGCTCAAGGACGGGTGGCCGGAAAAGAGTATGACGGCGTGACCTGGGCCTTCAGTGGGGGAATGTCAGGGGAGAGATCCAGGCGCCATGGAACCCGTGGCGCCTGGATCTTTTTTCAAAAAGGGCGTATTCTCGATGGCCTTCGTTTTGGGGTGAATGGAGTGCAGGGAGCGTGAAAGGCGCCGAAACATGCGACTTGTACCGTGTCAGAAGGATTGCCGGCAGGGCTGGAGAACGGGATTCCGATGGGTGACCCCGGCCTACTTTTTACTGAAATCGGCGGGGATGATTTGAAGGCTGGGAGAATCGGGTTAGATTCAGGTGTTCGTGAAAAATTGCACGGACCCATCCCCTTTCTTTGCATCCTGGAAAGAGGCGACAACCATGACCAGCATATCCAACAAAGCAGCCTGGGTGGACGAACCACAGCAACCTTGTGTCAAGTACATGCCCTTCCCCAAGCGTCCCTATCGCCTGGTCCTTCTCGGTGCTCCCGGGGTGGGAAAGGGCACCCAGGCCGATCTGCTCTGTCAGGAACTCCTCACTTGTCACCTCTCTACCGGCGAGGTTTTCAGGGCGATCAAAGATTCCGATCGTGAAAAGACTGCTGCTCAGAAAGAGGCGCTTGCCTACATCAAGCGCGGGGAGCTGGTGCCGGATGAGATCGTCATCGATATGGTGCGTGAGCGCAGCGATTGTTTCGTCTGCGAATACGGGTTCATTCTCGACGGTTTCCCTCGGACGCTGCCTCAGGCTGCGGCCTTGCGCACGATGCTTGGGGAGGTGGATGTCGCTCTGGACGCCGTGATCACGTACGAGCTTCCCAAGGAAGTGATCGTCGATCGACTTTCAGGGCGCAGGATGTGCTCCAATTGTCGGACCAATTATCACATCGAGTACAAGCCCCCCTTGCAGGATGGAGTCTGCGATCGATGCGCGGGCCCGCTTGTGCAGCGCGAGGACGACCGTCCCGAGTCGGTCGTGGTCCGTCTGGAGGAGTATCAAGAGAGCACCGAACCGCTCATTCAGTACTACCGCAAGGCCGGGTTGCTGATGCAGATCTCTGCGATGGGCGATCCGCAATCCGTGTTCCGGAAGACCATGGGAATGCTGGAGCGGCTGCCGAGTGTCGTAGGTTCCTGACGGGGACCCTGACCGGACTGGGCTTGTACCTGTGCAGCGGTGCGAAAAATAACACAAAAGAGCGCGAAGGAGTGGAGGCCGGGCAGCTTCCATTACCAGCAGCCACTTTGGGATAAGGTGAGCGGACGCTGGTCGAAAACGCGAAGGGGCATAAGTCCTTCGCGCTTTTTTGTGTCTGCAATATGTCGTCCACCCCTTTGGCGCGCGGTCTTCGCGCGCGGCTTGGGAGGCATGACGTCAGGTCAAAGTAGGAGAGGAATCCAAGACCTCAAGTCTGGCCACCCAATTAGGGGGTCCGCTGAAGTGCCTCGACCTGTTCCCGGCTGAGTGGTTTGAGCTCCAGGAAGGAACGGGAGTGGTAGGTCTCGGTCTGGTCCTGGGGGCGCCGGACGATGAACGTAGCGGTTTTGTTCCGCTGATCGGCGAAAGCGATACCGGCCTCGGGCCCCATAACGCTGATCGCGGAGGCGAGCCCGTCGGCGAGGAGCCCGTTTCTTCCATCTTGATCCCATACGATGACCGTCACACTGCTGTGATCGGTCAAGCCGACACCGGTCTTTGGATCGACCAGATGGGAGAAGCGCTGCCCATCCAGCTCGAAATATTGCCAGGCATCGCCGGATGTCGCGACGGCGGCATGTTCCAGCACCACGTAATAGGCTGGCGGTGCGGTGGCGGCCTCGAGAGCGCCGATTCCGATACGCCATCCGTCTCTGTCGGGGGGGGCGGCACTGACGGTGATATCGCCTCCTGCATTGACCAGGGCGCTGCAGACACCCAGTTTCCCCAGGATCCGGAGGACCTCGTCACCCGCGTAGCCCTTGGCGATTCCGCCGAGGTCGAGCTTCATATTGGGGGTGGTGAGCAGGGCGGTGCGGGCGGATGAATCCAAAACGATTTTGTCGTATCCGATCCCCTTTTGGGCTGCGGCGATCGCTTCCGGGGTCGGCATCATGCCGCTCGACCTGGCAAGGCGCCACAGGGTGACGACGGGGCCGACGGTTGGATCGAAGGCGCCCTTACTCTGGCGGGACAGCTCAAGCGACGGCTGCAGCACGTTCCACAGGGTGGGGCTGACCGGAACCGGCTGGTCTTGGCCGGCGGAATACGACAGCAGGTTGAGTTCGCTCTTGGAGTCGTAGTCCGAAAGGATCGCGTTCAGCTGGTCGAGTCTGGCGAAGGCCTGAGCGGAGGCATTCACCGCCTGGGTTTCGTCCTGTGCGTAGAGCAGCAGGGTGAAGGTGGTTCCCATCTGATGATGTTGAAATCGAAATCGCTTCGGCGCGGGGTTGGTGGGGTTCTGCGCCCGGGCGAAGACGACCACTGCGAGGATGGGAACGATGCAAAGACCTCTTCTTTTCATGCCAACAATATAGGCTTGGATTGGGGGCTGGGGCAAAGGCCGTGAACAAATCACAAATGAATTTGGGGGCTTGATCTCGAAGGCGATTTTTTTGCAGTGTGTGCCGCATCGAAATCACCCGGTAATTGGATCGGCAATTCTACGTTTCACCGGAGAGTTGAATCTGCGCGATTGAAGGATCGGAGTGAATAAATTGGCAATACGCAGAATCCCTGCGATAGAAGAGAGAGTGGCTCGAGGGAGTCTACGCAACCTTTAAGGAGTCTAAACCTATGAAGCGAAACGAAGTGCGAATGCGGTACCTCGGTATGGCTGTCTGCGCGGCACTGGCCACGGCGGTCTTCACCGATGCCTATGCCGGTCCGGATGCCTCCAAACCAGAGGAGATGAAGGCCTACAAGGAAGAGATCAGCTCCAGGAACGTGAGCTTTGAAATGGTTCCCATTGCGGTTGGGGCGACGATCGATGGGAAGACCTTCCCCACGACCTTCAAGCTTGGCTCGCCTGCGTCCGAGGAAGGGCGAAGCGACAACGAAGGCCCTCAGGTCGAGGTCGAGATGGAGCCTTTCTGGATGGGCAAGACGGAGGTCACATGGGACAACTACAACAAGTTCCGCAATGAGTACTATCGCTACATGAACCAGAAGCTCGACATCTGGGACGCCGCTGAGGATGAGTGGGCCGATGCGGTCAGCATTCCAACGCCCCTGTGGGAGCAGGATACCCGCCCGATTCTGACCGGGATGGGAGATGAAGGCGGCTACCCGGTCGCCGATATCAGCCCATACGCGGCCAAGCAGTTCAGCAAGTGGGTGAGCAAGCTGACCGGGCGTTTCTATCGTCTGCCGACCGAAGCCGAGTGGGAGTATGCGGCGCGGGCGGGAACCACGACTGCTTACTTCTTCGGGGATGACCCCGAACAGCTCGACGAGTACGCCTGGACCTTTGACAACAGTGCCTATGACGATCCTGACCGTGGACATCCGACCTATGGTTCCGGGTACCGCAAGGTTGGAGAGAAAAAGCCCAATCCCTGGGGGCTCTACGACATTTACGGAAACGTCGCAGAGTGGTGTCTGGACGGATACGAGGCCAAGCATTACGAAAAGTTTGCCGACAAGAAGGTCTCATGGCGCGAGGTCTTTTCCGCCCCGAAGGACCTCTTCCCCCGCGTGTGCCGCGGTGGGCATTGGGATGCTGAACCACAGGAATGTCGGTCCGCCTTCCGATTCTATTCCGATCCGATGTGGCAGGATCGCGACCCGCAGATCCCCAAGAGCATTTGGTGGTACACGGATGCCTTCATGGTCGGATTCCGGGTGGTCCGTCCTTTGAACGAGCCTGATATGAAAGAGAAGCTCAAGTTCTGGGACGCTGACACCGACGGCCACACCGAGGTCCTGCAAGACAGCAGCAAAGAGGTGCGCGCCAAGGTCGCGGCGGAATAGTTTCAGACGGCCAAACCGGTGGCCCAGGGACGGCGATTTTTGAGCCGAGACTGGGTCCACCGGAAAGCGCCCATGTCTCCGGACATCAGCCGGCGTCCAAGCAACCCTTGGGCGCCGGTTTTACGTTCAGCGCGGGGGCCAAGGGCCTTAGGCCGAGTGGGCAACCAGACCGACTCGGTCTGGTGGGATTGAAGAATCGGAATCGGAATCGGTATCGAGTTAATCGAGTTAATCGAGGGAATCGAGGGAATCGAGGGAATCGAGGGAATCGAGGGAATCGAGGGAAAAGCTTGATTTGGCGTGGAATGTTCGCGGCCAAAACGTCCACGACCCCGCAACCGCCTACCGCTCAATGGGTCACACTCCGACAGCCAACTTTTCAGCCACAGCGGACCTCTGACCTCTTGCCTGAGACCCTGGGCCTCAGGCTTCCGGCCGGAATGGCTTGCCCCGGCTTTACGTGGGTGGTAAACCTCTTCTCAACTTCGTCTTTCTTTCTCTGGGAGCGGTTTCGCTGCGAGCAGAGGAACTAGGCAAGGGCTTGGAATCTCCGTGTCCCGATTTGAACGGGGCATGCGCAGGTGTAAACCACTGAGGGGTCGTATCGAATTTGAGGTCGGAGTTGTTATGACGAAAAAAAATGCTTTTCCTCGGACTGATTGGTCTCGGCGCGATATTTTACAGCTTTCCACACTGGGCCTGGCGGCACTGGCCTTTGGTCGACGGGCGCATGGGGCGGGTGAATCGATCCCTATCTCTGTGCAGCTCTACTCGGTGCGGAACGATTGCGCACAGGACTTTGACAAGGCCCTGGAGCGTGTCGCCAAGATGGGATTTCAGGGGGTTGAATTTGCCGGGTATCACACTTACAACGGCAAGCCGAAGGAGCTGAAACAGCGCCTGGCAGACCTCGGGCTAAAGGCTGCGGGGACCCATATTGGAGCCGGACAATTGGAAGGGGACAACCTTCAGCGCACGATCGACTTCCATGCCCAGATCGGCTGCAAATTCCTCATCGTACCTGGGGATGGTGATTTCACCAACCCCGACAAGCACAAGCAGTTCGCCGAGCGGCTCAGCAAGGCGGCGGCTGCGCTCAAACCGCATGACATGTATTGTGGATATCACAACCACACGCACGAGTTCTCCAAATTGGACGGCAAGACCTATTGGGATCACTTTGCCGAAAACACCACCAAGGATGTCGTCCTCCAGCAGGATGTCGGCTGGACGACGCACGCCGGGGTCGACCCTGTGGAGCTGATCCGGAAATACCCTGGCCGTAGTCGCATCATTCATTTCAAGCCGGACGTTCCTGAAGGGGTAGAGGGCAAGACCCCGATCATTGGGCAGGATGCTGTGAATTGGAAGGGCATCATTGAGGCCTGTTATGATGTCGGCGCGACCGAGTGGTTCACGATTGAGCAGGAATGGTATCCCCAGGGAGTTTCACCGATGGCGGCGACGGAGATGTCGTTGGTCGGACTGAAAAAGATCCTTGCGGACATGGGCAAATAGCGCGCTCTAATTCTGTTCCATTCGGGCCTCCTGGATCATGGCTTGCCGCTTTGATCCGGAGGCCCGAGCCTTTTTTGAATGTCCCCTCCCTGTGTGATTGCACCTGGCGAGTCGGCTTCCCATAATGGGTTGCGATCGGATCAGCCGCGAAACAGCAAAGGGGAGGCGAACATGAACACCACCCGAAGGATACCATCCGGGTTCTATCCTGCAGTGCCGCTTTTCGTTGTTATGTCCGCCCTCTGCGTGCATGGAGTGAGCGCTGCGATCGGCAGGATTGAGGGGCATGCTCGACATCCAATGGTCGACGGGTACCCAGGCCTTGGGTACGTCGAGCTCTATGAGTACAACGTGTGGGTGTGCAGACAGGGCGACGAAACCGCGCTGCCATTTCGGACCGGTGCCCCGCCCGAGGCAGCGATTCGATACAACGGCTTTTTCCAATTCCCCAAGCTCGCCGATGGGAACTACACTCTCATCCTGGCGCAACCTCTGTTTTTCGCGCGCTCCCGAATCATTCCGCATGTTGCCATCGAAAATGGCCAATGGGTGCAGCAGCACATTGAGCCTGCCTTTGATTACAGTATGGGCCGAACGGAGGAGTGGGATCCCGAATGGGCATCTCTATGGCATCAGACCTTTGTTGCGCGCGGCAAGAGTATTACACGGATCAAGGCTCGGCTTGCGGGAACTGCCGCCAGAAACCTCCGCATCTCAGTTCATGCGGATGACGGGACACCATCGCCCGTCACCTGGCCGCAGGTCGGGAATGCGAAGGTGCGTTATACCGGGGAGGGGAACACGTATCTGACGGACATCTTTGTCGCCTGGACCAGTGGTGAGGTCCCGACCACTCCCGGGAATCGCTATGCGGTACGCCTCAGTGACGCGGAAGGAAACGCCGACTTCACACCTTTTCGGATCCAGGGAACGGCTGAGAATTACGATTCTGGGACTGCCTTCAAGAACGGGGTCGCGACCGATTTCGATCTGCACATGCTGATCTGTTCGGACAGCGACGGGACCGTAGTGACCAAGGGGATTGTGGAGGATTTTAACGGGAACCTGCTCGCCGGCTGGGGCAATGAGTGGGGGCAGTCCTTTACCGCGGGGGGGCATTCTCTAGCCGGTTTCGATCTTTGGTTTGCCCATGACCAGTCATGGCAACAGGAGGCCGTTGTGACGATCCATCGGGAAGATCGTTTGGGTGAGCAAATAGGCCCGACCAAAGGAACCAAGAGTGCCTATCAGACCCCTGGTTCCGGGTGGATGGCCGTCCCTTACGGGCCTGGCGAGGTCGTATTGGAGCCGGGGGAGCGATACTATCTCAAGCTCCAATCCGCGGGGATGAATTGCTATCTCGCCCCCGCAGCGAGTGAGTACGCCGAGGGGATCGCCTATCGCGATGGCGCTGTTTTACCCCGCGACCTCTACATGAATATTTACGAATATGACGAGCAGGCTGCGTCGGTCGTTCCGAGCGGTCCGCTGTCGGTTTGGGAACGAACGCCCCTACTGATCAACGGTGCGATGGAGGAGGGGGCAACCGGAACCGGCGGTCAAATTCCGGACGGCTGGATCCAATTCCGACTGAGTGGGAGTCCGACCTATTGGTTCGAGCAATACGGGATGGCGGGCACGAAGGCAGCCCGGCTCATCGGCGGTGCCATCAATGACACCGTTTTCGATGCAGGGTTGGTCCAACGGGTGGATGGCTTGAATCCGGAACGGACGTATCAGGTTCGTGGGCATCTCGCATCGAACCTCGGAATATCACTGCTGCACTGGGGGATGATCGGGTACGATCTTTCTGGGCAGACGGCCAATCCGAATGCGGCGACAGTGCGATGGATTCCGCTCGGCGGGTTGTCAGAGGAGTGGAAGGGTTGGGAGAGTCCGGCCTTGAGGCCGTCCGCTTCCGGTATCAGCGTTTGGTTACGAGCGGGGACCACTTCCCGATCGCACACCTTTTTCGTCGATTTTGACGAGGTCGCCCTGGACGAAATAGTCCTGGAGGAAACCCCATCCAGGCTTGAGTTGTATTGACGGTGTGAATCGTCGCCGTGATCGCGGGGGTGCATTGCCATGAGCCGAAGAATCTCTCTTCTCCTACGGGTTAGAGGTCGTGGCAGCTTTCCCAACCGGGGTTGCCCTTCCGGATCCGGAGAGCCTCCCGCAGAGGGCGCGGTGGCGTTTTCGACCTGGCCATGGGAATGGGTGGGTTCCCTGCTCTGTTCCCTGCCTTTGGGGGAATAATTAGGATATTCTGTTTCAGCAGACCAAGGCGGTTGCTGAAAACCGCTCCGATGCAGCTGCAATCCTCGAACCCCTCTGCGGGAGGCCTGATCATCCGGATCCGGAGACCTCGCGTTGTGTCCCAACGGCCTCTTCGGACGGGCTCAGGCTAGAGGGTATCCGAAAAGGCCGGCTCCTTCATGCGTCTCCTTCAGGCAATGGTTGCCAATCGGTCGGATCGGTTGGATCGGTCGGATCGGGATCGGAATCGATTCCTGTTCTGGTTGGCGTCTGGCCCTCATGGACCTCTCAAACTTCGCTGCCAAGTGGTGTCAGCACCCCAACAATACGGTTGCGGTACCCGGTTTCTCACGCCTGAATCCCATCACGCGTCCCTTCGATACCGAGACCGATAGCGACTCCGACCCCGATCTAGCTTCGCCATGGACCTCTTCGGACGGGCTCGGGCTAGTCGACCCGCCAGGTCTCGGTATCGGTGAAGAGTTTCATCAGGTCCGGTTCTCCTGCGCGTTCACGGGCATGGTCCATCTGCGACCACACGAGTTGTTCATAGGGTTCGCGGTCCTGGTTGCAGTAAAGAACGCCGAGCGGTTCCGGAAAGTCAGGACGTTCCAACTGGGCGAGCGAATAGGCCAGGGTTCGGTCGGTCTCGTCGTGGACCAGCAGGTCGTCCTCGATTTCACCGCCCTCGAGAGAGACGATTTCAAGCCGGCCGTTGTGGGAGCGAATGCCCTTGTTCCTATCCGCCCCGAAAACCAGTGGCTTTCCGTGCTCGAGTTGCAGGGTGGAATCCTCTTTTTGCCCCTTCTCGGAGGCGTACGCCCAGGCCTGATGGTTGAAGACGTTGCAATCCTGCAGGACTTCGATAAACGAAAGGCCCTTGTGCTCTGCCGCACGTTGCATGATTTCGGTGAGGAGGTTGACTTCCTTATCGACGCAGCGTGCGATGAAGGTGGCTCCCGCCGCAACGGCGGTATTGAGCGGGTGAATCGGGTAATCGACCGAGCCCATGGGGGTTGATTTGGTGCGCTTCCCGAACTCGCTGGTCGGAGAATACTGCCCTTTGGTCAGGCCGTATATCCGGTTGTTCAGCAGGACGATGTTAATGTCCAGGTTGCGGCGCATGGCGTGAATGGTGTGGTTCCCGCCGATGGAGAGCAGATCCCCATCTCCGGAGACCACCCAGACCTGCAGGTCGGGGTTGGCCAGCTTGATGCCGGTAGCGAACGCCGGTGCGCGCCCATGGATCGAGTGCATCCCATAGGTATTCATGTAGTATGGGAATCGTGCGGCGCATCCAATCCCGGATACGAAAACGGTGTCCTCCCGTCTGGTCTGTAGCTCCGGCAAGGCTTTCCGAACCGCGGCGAGCACTGCGTAGTCGCCGCAGCCTGGGCACCAGCGTACATCTTGGTCGGTGGAGAAATCCTTGGGGGTGTATTTCACTTCAAGCGGTTTGATCATGACGCGGAGCTCCCTATCCCGACCTCTTGTCCTTGTTCGGCTCTTGTTGTTTCGGATTGAATGATGCTGAGAGTGCGTTGCACCAGGGTATCGACCATGAACATTTTGCCGCGGGTTTCGTTGATTCCTATGGCATCGATCAGGTATTTGGCGCGGATGATTTGGAGTAACTGCCCCTGGTTGAGCTCAGGAATCAAGACCCGTCGGAAGGACCTCAGGACCTCGGCGGTATTGCTTGGCATTGGATTGAGGTAGCGCAGATGCGCGGTGCTTACCTGGACACCCTGCTGACGAAGCTGGTCGCCGGCTGAGCGAATCGCTCCATATGTCCCGCCCCAACCAAGCAGCAGCACATCCCCTTCGCTCGGGCCTCGGACCTCCAGGTGAGGGATCGCGGTTGCGGCACGTTCAATTTTTTGAGCGCGCAGACGTACCATTCGATCGTGGTTGTCCGGATCATAGCTCACGGTTCCTTTGGTGGCGTCTTTTTCGAGTCCGCCCAGGCGGTGTTCGAGCCCAGGTGTGCCGGGAATGGCCCACGGCCGTGCAAGGGTCGAGGTATCTCTGGTATACGGGTGGAACTCCTTGTCGGCGTAATCCTCGGACCTGGCGTGCTGGATTTCGATCGGTGCGATTGCGTCCAGATTCGGAATCTTCCAGGGCTCCGCGCCATTGGCGATATGACCGTCGGAAAGCAGGATCACGGGGCACATATGCCGAATCGCAAGGCGGAACGCCTCGATGAGCATATCGAAGCAGTCCGCGGGGCTTTGAGGCGCGATGACGATGCAGGGGCTTTCTCCTGGTCGTCCGAACATGGCCTGAAGGAGATCGGCTTGTTCCGTCTTGGTGGGGAGTCCGGTTGAGGGGCCTGCGCGTTGGACGTCGATGACTACCAAAGGCAGCTCCATCATAACGGCGAGGCCGATGGCCTCCATCTTCAGTGCCAGGCCAGGGCCGGATGTCGCGGTCACGGCCAGGTCTCCGGCAAACGAGGCGCCGATCGCGGCGCATACGGCCGCAATTTCGTCCTCGGCCTGGAACGTTTTTACACCGAAATGCTTCAAATTAGCGGCGGTGTGCATCAGTTCCGAGGCTGGAGTAATGGGGTAGCCCGCGTAGAGGACCTGTTTGCCCGCCTTGCTGGCGACGGTCGCCAATCCCAGGGCGAGCGCATGATTGCCACTGACCCGCCGATAGAGGCCGGGGGTGTGTTTTGCAGCGGGCACTTGGTAGCGAACCGGGAACAGCTCCGCGGTTTCGCCGAAGAAGTACCCCGCCTTGAGGGCCTTGATGTTGATTTCCGCGAGCTGAGGATTTCCCTTTTTGCCGCCGAAATATTTGTTCAGCCACTCAATGGTCGTGTCGAGCGGTCGGTCGTACAACCAATAGACGATTCCGAGAGCGAACATGTTCCGGCAGCGGTCGGTATCGCGTGATCCCAATCCGAAAGAGACCAGGGACTCCCGGGTGATGCGGCTCATGGGCACATTGAAAATTTGATATGCCGTCTGAATGGATGGGTCGTCGATGGGGTTGTAATTTTTGGGGTATCCGCACTTGGTCAGATTGACCTTGCTGAACTCATCGCCATTGACGATGATGATGCCACCGGCTTCCACATCGTCGATATTGGTTTTGAGGCCAGCGGGGTTCATGGCCACGAGGGCATTGATTTTATCACCCGGCGTGAAGATTTCGTTCTTTGAAAACTGCAATTGAAAATTGGAGACGCCGAAGGTCGTTCCCTTTGGAGCTCGAATCTCCGCTGGAAAATCGGGAAAGGTCGCGAAGTCGTTACCGAAGACAGCGGTTGTGTTGGTGAACTGTCCTCCGGTCAACTGCATGCCATCCCCAGAGTCTCCACAGAACCTAATGGCCACGGAATCCAATTGAATCTTATCAGTGCGTGGGTTTTCCAGTCGGGGGATGTCTTCGCTTTGCATTTTTCTCTGTTCTCCTTGCCCCCCACGTTAAGTGAAAATTCTGATCCCTCAACTGTTTCCATCACAATTTTTTCGAAAAAAAATTGACGCAAATAAGACCTATTAATCCGATAATGACAAGGAATGACGACATGTGCGGCCGTTATTCGTTGCGAAAGCCATATATAGCGATTTCAGAACATTTTTCTGTACAGCTCGATCTCTTCGAATTCGGGCCGAGGTACAATATCGCACCTGGTCAACAGGTCGCGGTTTTGATTCGAGAGCGGGAACAATTAACACTGGTGGGTATGAAATGGGGGCTCGTGCCTTTTTGGGCAAAAGACCCCAAAATTGGCAATCGACTGATCAACGCTCGTGTGGAGACGGTCTCCGAAAAACCTGCTTTTCGAACGGCCTTGCGGACGCGTCGATGTATCCTTCCGGCCGATGGATTTTACGAGTGGAATTCGGCGGCGGCGTCACCGAGGCCGGTCCATTTCAGGTTCGAGGATGATCGGCTTTTTGGTCTGGCGGGGCTATGGGACGAGTGGGAGGGACCGGGCGGTGCTCTGCGCAGCTGCACTATTCTGACCCGTCCCGCGAACGAAGTCGTGGCACCGGTACACCACCGGATGCCGGTTATGTTCACCGAGCCTGAGGAGATCGAGGGATGGCTTGCACCGGGGCCGGCGCCGCCGGTATCCACTCTGGAGCTGTGCGGACGGAGGACGCGGTTGCAGGCGCACCCCGCCTCCGGCCGGGTCAACGACCCGACGTTTGAAGGGCAGGACTGCCTCATCCCCGCGCCGCCGTCCGGTTGGCTTTTCTAGCACGAGGTCGTCCGAAAAGGTAGCCGCATTCTCAACCTACCCTCCCCATCCGGACCCGGAAAG
>ENA-UOOH01003197-UOOH01003197.1-fermentation-metagenome-genome-assembly--contig:-NODE-3197-length-12844-cov-9.419736_pt1 | contig 12844 bp, 18 predicted proteins | sample MGYA00245778_ERZ724025 | MGnify/ENA primary metagenome ERZ724025 (study PRJEB28704, sample SAMN03018313) | fermentation metagenome | biome: anthropogenic terrestrial biome; feature: soil; material... | reverse complement strand
ATCGCCGTGATCCTGTCTTTCATAGCAGCACAACCTAACAAGTCATTGAATCTGTTAGTATATAAAGGTTGGTACACCTTATCAGTTAATTGTTATAGGTTGTTCAACTACACTGCAAATTATACCTGGTATATCTGAGTAGTCAATTTTGTAGGCCCAATTCTTAGGTACCATTATGGTATGTGATGTGTAACCACCGTTATTTATTGCGTCTGTACTCTTACATACGGTATATGAGGTTGACCCGCCGTCGGGTGATATATAACAATATAGATACTGTGAAGATGTCATCACAGACACAAAATTAGTTACATTACTATCGTCACACAGTCGCCAGAAATTAGTTGTGATATCGTTGAAGACTGCAACCCCATCACTCGCTGTAATCGTACTTCCTTTATCTACCTTCAGAGCCAACCCGCTATTAACATCTGTCTTACTCGCTTTCGTGTCTAACGCCGCTTTAACTCCACCGCTCGTAACGGGATTTGCAGACCCAGATACGGGGGAGCTATCGAAAGTAAGTTTATCCTGCTTGGTTGTAAGCCTGTTGACAAGATAACCGTTTGTTATTACGTCGTCAGGACCTGGACTCGGACGCATATTACACGTTGCGAACTTCTCGCCGTTCGCAAAAGCCCAAAGTGTAAAAACTGCTGTGGTTAGAGCACTCTTATCGACGGTGTAGGTAGTGGCGGCGAAGACCATGCGGCTATTGGGACCTCTTGGATCTGAATTTGTGATAGCGTGTTGTACCTCAAAGAGGTTAGTGTGGTCTTTATCGTAAGAAATTTCACGCCGTAACATGGACCAAGGGTTATTGAACGTTATATCATTTCTTCTAAAGCGGTTGATAACTTCGCCGTTGGATTCAATACTTACACCCCCATTAGCATACAACCGCCCGCCCATGGTGTCGCCTGTCTTTTTAACGCTGTTATTAACACCCGCTTGCAACGCGGGAATTGTAGTATCAACCAATGTACTAAGACTATCCCCACCAATAAGGCTTAGCCGTCCGTCCGCTTCTACGTGCCCATACCAGCGATTCGACGGCGCGTTAAGCGCTGTATCCTTCACACCACCTAGTGATGTAGTCGTTGCCAACGGCACAACCATCAAAGTACTGTACAACGTCCAAGTATCAGTAACATAGACCCACAACTTGGCGTTGCTCACATCCTGCACAAAGTCCCCCGTTTCTGGCGCTTTTCCTACCTCATCCATCCACGCGCTGTTTATCTCTGCCTGTGTCGGCGTTGCATCCAATCCTACAATAGCCTTAACGTCGCTCAACCCCTCAAGTGCCGAGATCCTCGCCTCCGCTTCCGTGATCCATGCGACGCTCGATGCATCCATAACCCCGGCTTCCGTGCTCGTCGCCCCGGGCAGAAGAAAGTTTAGCGGTGTTACCACTCCCGTAATTGGATTAACCGCCTCCAAGGACGCGATAACAGCCGTCCCATCCTTTGTTATCGTTATCGGGCCAAAGTGTATATCCTCATCCATATACGCGTTATCCAGTTTCTCGTCCTTCAACGCGTCAACGTCTATCGTTAGTGTGTCGACAACGTTGGCGTTCGGCATGGTGTCGCGAATTAGATCTATCGCGTTATCCTGGTCAAGGTTCTTATTCTCAACCCCCTCAAGCCTTCTTATGACGCTATCGTATTCGTCCGTTGCGCATCTGTCCCTGCAATACATTATCTCTCACACACCCACTCAAACGGTATAAAGTATTTATCCAAGCTCCTACAGAACTCCAGCAACGGGTTATACATAGCCACAATAAGCTCTTTAATGAATTCCGCACCCTGCAGCGGTCCCGTGGGTTGTACCATGCTTGTAACATGGTCGCTTTCGCTGTCCTGGTCCGTCCTCCCTCTCTGCGATAGATACTCCTCACCCTCTGTAACCACTACATCAGGCATATCCTCCATTTGCGAAGTAGTCACAGCCCTTACTCCTCCGCTCTCCGTAATCGTATAATTCTGGTAGTCAGTATCCGGCTCTTTATCCTGCTTGTAGATCCCCACTTGCTTACCAAGTTTACTCATCTTCTCCGGTGTGAAAAGAGTTTTAACCACTTTGACCCAGTGGTCGGGGCTATCGTAGCATATCGGCCTATCTCCATACATCGCCCTTAGCTCCCCCAACATCTGCCCCCGGTAGTCAAGCCAGATAGGGTTCCCCTCGGTCTGCGGGACGATATATGTAACGGTGGTGGGTACCACTTCGTCTATTATATCTCGGTCCGGAAGCAACTCCGAGGGTGTGGGTGGGGGGCAACACAGCGTCATATTCAGATATATCCGAAAGCGATAAAGGCGACTGCAGTAAGCGCGATCACCATTAGGTCAACAGCCTTATCTCCGACATAGAGCGCTACCGCCATCATCTTCTTCTTTTTGTTCCTCGAGGACATGACGTAAGCTTTGAACTCGTCAAAGCTTATCTCACAATCGCCATCCACATCTATCTCTTTCCTTACTTCTCCTATTTCTTTCTCGTCCATACTGTCACTTCTCCTTTTCTTCTGTACCTTCCGCATCGCCGTCAGAACCGGATATATCAGTATCCACGGCATCCGCATCACCATCTCCGTTATCTCCGTTATAATAGTCGCCATACAGCGCCACCGATATATCCACACCTGTCGCATTCCAGACTTTTTCACACCACTCCTGTCTAACCCTCAACCCTCCTTCTCTTCTTGCAGTGATCCGCGAATCCATCGCGGACACTTCCGCTATTGACACACCGGAGGCCTTCTGTGTGGCATTGGAATCTATACCAAGTATCCCGCTTATCCACCCATCAGTAGCGTCGATGATCCCGGTAAGCGGGTCAAGGAAATTCGACGCTTTAAGGTCCAATACCTCTATCTCGCGGTTAATCCCTCCCTCTCCATCAGTGACTACGGGCACGTAGGTTTTACCTCCGCTTATCATGTCCACAGCGTATTTTATCCCAATCTTACCTACCTGTCCTTTGATGAGTATCGGCTGGCGCATTGCGACAACGTTCTGACCCGCAGATATGATCGCTGAATACTGCACTTTGGCGTATTCGCTGATGGCTTCCGCTGGTGTCAGCGGTAGCTGAAGTATGGGGTACTTGATACGGTCCAGTTTCCTGTTGAGGGATATCTCCGTACCTCCATTAAGAGGTACAGGCATCCACCTTTTATATTGGCCGTATATGTCTATCTTCTCCCCCACACCAGGCACCAGGGCATAACTCCCACCTACTGGCATTATGCCGACAGTCCCAGTCCAGAAAAGACAGTCCTCTATGTACCCAGGTGGAACGTCCAACTCCTCCGGTACTTCCCAGATGTACATATCGGCCAGGCTTTGCCGGTATTCGTTGATGAGGGTGAGGGTTCCCTCATCAATTGCCGATAGTGCTTTACGCACAGCGCGGGGGTTGATGCAGGCGGGCTTCATTTCTTAGCTGGTTTCTTCTTCTTCCCACCCGCAGGCTCGCCCTTTCTCGTGAACCTATCAACAATCGTCTTTATCATGACCCGCCACCAGCCCCCGCGGCCTCCACGGGCGCGATAAGCGCATATGAAGGGAGTCCCCTGAAGATTCCAGATATTCCCTCGCCCTGATAGTTGTACGAGGTGCTACGCTCCTGCGCACACCTCATAGGCTCAACATCTTCCCAATAGACGAACTCCCTCGGCGCTTCGCTATCAACCAGCACACCAACCAAGCGGTTACCTGCGGTGGCCACGGCCGTGGGCAGAGCCGCGAATGCATCTATCTCCGTAAGCGCTCCTCCGGACGGTGCTAGGAATTCCCTGATGTACTGGCGGGCGGATATGCTCAGTCCTTTGTATGTCGGCGACATCCTCCACACCGAATCCATGGCGTTGAGTACCGCCGATTCCATTATCAGACGATACGACCCCCCAACTACTACCTCATCATCTTCGGTAAGACCAGCCGCATAAGTGTTAGAAGCGTAGTCCATCCACGAGGTCGCATTCTTGAAAGCGTCAAGGATCTCAAGAACATCCGCATCGGGGGCCGCTCCCGCGAAACTGAAAGCATCACCGAAGTCAACGGCTGGCATCACTATATCTGTTTCGTCAACCTTTCCAGCGTATCCTGTGATCGTGGTGACCTTATACTCGTTCGCGTCACCGGTCCCGTCGGAGGACGGAGTAGAGGCGATAGTACGCGTTCCGTCCGTAATATCGCTAAACAACTGTTTCCAGCGGGCGAACCTCTCAAGGCGCATCGTCTGAAGCGGGGTCATCATCTTAGCAGCATAGTAGCGTTCGGCCTGCTCTGAAGACATTACCCCTTTGTTAATCTCTCTGTCTTTGATTGTAACACTGAGGCTATAACCCCAATTCGACACCCACTGCTCGGCGTAAAGCTGCGCATCTCCGAAGGAGATACACTTACCGTCCCTTTTCCTTATCGGCGGTGAATTCTTGAAAGTCGCCAGCTCGGCGAACGCGCCGTACGGCATGTTGGACCTCGGAATCCAATCGAACCTGTCGCCGAATATGCGGGGTGTGAGAAATACGGTTTCTCCCTTAGTCGGCATGACACTACCAAGAACCCTAAGATTCTCGATGACGGTAGGATCCTGCACGCTCTCAAGGTTAATCAAAGGCATACCCGGGGCGATACCGTTGGCCAGCTCGGCGTTGCCTGCGAAAGCAGCGAAATTATTCAACGTGCCGGCCATCTTATTCCACCTTCCCGGGATCTGTAAGTCCGAGCAACTCACCCAGTGTTTTCTTCTTCACTTCCTCCGCTTCCTCATAGGACCCGGTAGGGGGTATGCCCTTGGCCAGCCCCTCTTTGTAAGCGTCCGCGGTCATCTTCTTGATCTGCTCTTCTGTAAGCGTATACGTTTTAGTCATGACTTTCTCCATTACCGTACGAGGGTGTCCCTGCCCATGCCTGGGCGCGACGGTCTGTTTTTCAGAGTGCATCCGTTTCTCGCTGGACCCCAACGCACGATATAGTAGTTACCAGGTTGTGAGTATATAAAGTAGTATGTATGAGTAAGTATTATATACCCACGACGCATATAGAGTATTAGGAGAAATACAAAATGGCAACAACCGAGAAAATAATGGCTAATAACAGAGAAAGCCTTACCGCTCTGATAAACGGCGAAGTCCAAAGCACAGCCGTTTCAGGTGTGTATGTGTCCAGATATAACGTTGGGGATGTGAAATACTCTTTCGCTTCGGGATACCTGCATGTGTATGGGGACGAACTAAAGGTTGATGGGCGTCTTGTACACCTTCTTCAGGGTGGGGTCACAATAACAACCCTGTTCATTGGGGATGAGTGAAAATGACCCCCATCAACGTACTTAGTCTATTCGACGGAATCAGCTGCGGGCGTCTTGCGTTGGAGCGGGCGGGTATCCATGTAGACAATTATTTTGCATCAGAAATAGACCCATATGCACTGATAGTATCTCAACGTCACTATCCGGATACCATACACCTGGGTGATGTAAGGGGTATATGTGGATGCAACCTTCCGAAAATAGACTTGTTGATTGGCGGCTCGCCATGCCAGGGTTTTTCAATAGCCGGTAAAGAATTTAATTTCGACGACCCGCGTAGCGCACTATTTTTTGAATATGTCCGTATCCTGAAAGAATGCGACCCCACATACTGGCTACTTGAAAATGTCCCAATGAAGAAGGAATATAGGGATGTTATATCAGATATATTGGGTGTGGAACCCGTACAGATCAATAGCGCGTTGGTGTCCGCACAAAGCCGTAAAAGACTGTATTGGGCCAATTTCCCTATACAGCAACCTGCTGATAAAGATATAAAATTAGAGGATGTTGTGCTGCAAGGTGCGTTAATCGACCGTGATAAATCTCACGCGATCATAGGGTCAATCGGGCGTACTACGCACCGCGAATATTTCCGCAAAAATCAAGGTCAGTTGGTGTTCAATACCACTGCGTTATCGAGTTTATATGGTGGACTGTCCGGCACCCGTCCAAGGGTGTATATTGAAAAATCTCCGACTGTGGCGGCGGGGTCCGGACATATACCCCTGGTCGTCAACGGGCAACCTAAAGACCTTACAATCGCTGAAATAAAAGGTGTGACACGCAAGCTTACGCCACTTGAGTGTGAGCGCTTACAAACACTGCCTGATAATTGGACGGCCGGGGTGTCAGATACTCAACGCTATAAGTCGATCGGCAATGCCTGGACTGTTGACGTTATCGCTCACATCCTAAAGGGAGTAGTCAACCCACATATATGAGAAAGTATTATATAGTGTCATACCATATAGAGTATTAGGAGAATAAGAAAATGACAACAATATACCAGCTAATGATAGATGACAGTCAGATAGGCGACGTGTACTACAACGAGAACGACGCCGTAGATAACGCTATACAACTCGCCGTAGACACAAAGGAGAGTGTGGTGGTGTGGGAAGTTGAAGAGATAGACGATGTCCCGTACGACGTGCTTGAGTGGACTATAAGCAGGGTGGTGTGGGTATGATGCCCATCGTATTCACCAAATACGCAAAGGACGATATAGCCGAAGTACTGGAGCGTAGCGGAAGCTTTGACGCTTTCGTCCCGATATTCTTCGAGGTTACGCTGGAGGCGTTGCTCCGCACCGGAGAAAGAGCACCCGGGTACTCAACCGACCGACTACGTAATATCGTATTCCTGGCGGAGGCGATCATAGCCGACAGGGAAAGCTAAGGACCGCTATAACGGAGAGTTACGGCCCTCCGTGGCGAATGTCCATCAATAAAAGGACAACAGGAGAGAAAGAAATGAGAATATTTAGAAGTACCAAAGACGGTAGGACGTGGGTAAACGTGGATACCGCAGAGAAAGGAAAAGTAGCCAGCCAGCGGGTTACGTTGGCAAGGGAGATACCTGCCGAGGAGTGGGTAGCGACAAAGAACCGCTTTATCGACTACGTCGACATCGAACCCCCGACACAGGAGGAGATGGAACTCATAGAAGAGGAGATCACGGTATCCGAGGATGTGTTCGATAAGAACGGAAAACTGGTTTTTCCCGCGGTCAAACGCAAAATACAGACCCTGAGGATAGACAACTGAACCCTCACCCAAAACCTCTTATAAACTTCTTTTTGAGGTGATATGATGGCTGATGAGATAATAAACGATAATTTGATAGCACGAAAGATAGGGCTTTACCAACCCTTCACAGTCGGTTATCTCGCTGAGGTCAGCGGGGCGACTGAGGCGGGCGCGTACGCCTGGATGATAAGACGCGCCAAAAAGAAAGGCGGCCACTACATCGGGATACGATGGATTCATAAGAATAAGATGTACATGGTACTGATACCGAGGGGTGCCGTGGTCTACGGGCTTTCGACAACAGAGATCTGCGATACCGGCGTAGATGGTGGAGCTGTGTTGAGATGATAGCCCCGCAATGCTACCGCCGTTGTGTGCACGCCCTCACCTGGAGAGTGTCCGTTGACGGTCGTGTGTTTGTACTGTGCGAGCTGGAGCACGACGAGGTAACCGACCAGGTTTGTGAATTCTGTTGGGAGTATGAAACATGAAACTGAACAGAGCGGGAAACCGCCGCGGGATGAGTGAAGGCTCAAAGAAGACGCAATTCAAAGCGAAGTCCACAACCAAGGGTACAGAATCCACAGCTAAGAGCGCTTCGCAATCGGGACCGTTGAATAAGGCGGGCAACCGTCGAGGTATGAGCGCGGGATCCAGAAAATCGCAATTCATGAAAGCGGAGGTAATCAAGCAAACGCACCCCTCGGCACGTACTCCGCAACAGAGGGCGCAGGCGCGTAAGTTGAGGATCTCCGATAAAGGGGCGCCCCACGGCGGACGCACTATCCAGGATATGATAGATGACGTAATGGGTATGAGTGGAAAATCTGTTAAGAAGTCATTAATGGGAATGGCGCAGAAAATGAACGCATCATCATCTGATATAGCAAAGATCGCGGCGGCAGACGACGCGCTGTTAGAAAGGGCGTATATAGATAATAAATTAGTTTTCGAATCATACTGGGAATACCCCATAATCGAAGGAGAGGACAGAGGGAATACACTGGATGAGATTTTAGCGATGGTGGGTGTATGAGTGGTTTAGAGTGTCGCGTAGATTCAGTAGCCATAATAGCGGAAGAAGGAAAGAAATACCGTATTTCCGCAGGGACACCTATTCCCGCGGTCTTTTGGTTGACACCTAAAGAAATGATCGCGTTAAGGGATTGTATTAATAAGATATTGGAATGCGTGATCTAATGTATATCTGTGGATTCGATATAGAAAGCGACTGGGACCCAGAGCACAGCAGAACCTGGGTTGCACAGTGGGCGCTGGCTACACCCGAAGGGGTTGTTACTGGTAGGGGTGACGAGAGTAATATCTATGTAACACAATGTAACATAGTTGACACACTTTTGTCTTACAAACGTGATATGATCGTAGCCGTTCACAACCTCAATTTCGATTTACGTTTCCTTCTAATGGCGATAGAACGGTTTACGCCGATACTCGATAAACATCACCCAGACGAGTACGGTTATAGTTTCACATATCGCAATAGCAAGATCATAAGCGCGGAGATCAAGAACGGGCTGTATACTATCAAATTTCACGATACGGCCCTTCTGCACCCGGGTACATCGGTGGATGGGTTGGGAAAGCTATTGGGTACTCCGAAACTTGACCAACCAGACTTTTACGCGGGCTGGTCGAAGGACCATACCAACCTTCAATATGTGATGCAGGACGCGGAGATAGTCAGGAAAATACGACAGATTGATTATGAGCATGGGATGACCCAGGCCACGGCTTCAAGCTTCGCATGGAAAGCATTAAAGAAAAGTATAAACTCAGTGTATTTCGGCCGGTGGAAAGAATTGTATCCGATTCTCAAGGATGACCATGATAAACTAAGTCGTATGTGTTACGTGGGCGGCTTCAATTTCTCAGGCAATCAGGGGTATCACCCTGGCCCTGTGTATCACGTCGATATTAACTCGTCATACCCACACAAATACAGGGATTACCCACTTCCGTACGGTACCCCCACGGAGTGCGCCACGATACCGGATTACGGATATTGGGAAGGTGTGATATGGGCTAAGCTGCAGGTTAAAAAGGATTGTGTTGCGTGGTATACACCGAAGAGGGTAACCGATATAGCAGAAGAGAATCTGCATAGGTCCGAGATCGGAGTAGAGGAGTTAGAGCTTGGTGAGGGTATCGAGATGACATATACACAGATTCCACTTAGCGTTAACGCCATTGATTGGGAAACACTCAACGAGAACTATAATTTATACGATGTAGTGCACGGGTCCGTTTTTCTCAAGTACAAAACACGGAGCGGAGATCTCAAAGAATACGCGGATGGGTTGATTATGGAGAAGAGCGACCTAAAGAAGAAACTGAAGAAGAACCCGAACGACGCAGTTCTTCAACTCAAATACTCACAGGTTAAATATAAACTCAATATGCCGTCTGGGCGTTTCGGACTGCGTAGAGAGAGCGACCGCGTTGTGTTGGAGAATGGGGGGATAGTCACGATACCAGATGAGGACGTCAACGATTCTTACGTGCCGGTCATCTCGGCGATCTGCGCATACGGAAGGCAGCAAGTCATACGCGCACTTAACACAATGCCTCCGCACCTGCGGTATCACGTAGATACCGATTCGGTGATCGCCGGAGCTATGCCGGATGTAGAGGTAGGTCCAGAGCTTGGTAAATGGGAATTGGAGGTATACGATGGGATATTTGAGGGAGGAATGAAAAAGTACATTGAGGTACGAGATGGTACATTAAAACTTACCTGTGCAGGCGTCCCGAAAAGATGGAAAAAGGGGGTACCTGTGGGTATGCACGTGGAATTATTCGATAATCCAGAGTTGATATTCCAACAAACCACATTAGGAAGCCCCGATTATAAGATAAAATCGGAATGGTTGAGAGAAGCGTATATAAACGCAGGTCTGAACCCAGATAACGTTAATACGCTTAAACTATTACCCAAACGTGTACCTGGCGGGGTTATATTGATGCCATCACAGTACGATCTGCATAAAGGTACCGGGTATATGGTACGCTTAGGGAGGATAAGGTAAATGTATAAACCAGGGACCTCGGGGGAGTGGTGGAGTGATAAAAGACTTAATCGATATGCGAATGATTGTCCTTTGAGGCTGGTTAATGGCGTGCGTGGTGTGGGTAAGACAACTTGGGGTATGTCCAGAGTGGCGGAGAATTGGGATAAGGGGAAGCAGACCGTTTGGTCCAGATTATTTAAGGATCACATGAAGGACCCAACGTTCATAGGGCACTTTCTGGCTGGAGGGAAAAGACAGGGGTATATACCTGATGATTGGATAGCCACACCCGAGGGGGTTTTTACGGATGAAACGAAAAGCGAGCAACCCGTTATATTCATGGATATCAATACGGCTTATTCACGACAGGGCAACGAGTATAACGACGTTCAGGAGTTGATTTGTGATGAGTATACAGTGCGTCCAGGGGAGCTATACCCACGTAATTACGTTAGTAAACTACACTCATTGATTGGTACGATAGGACGCTCAAAGGACTTAAAGGTTACAATGTTCAGCAATTGGACGGCGTTATCTAACCCAATTTGGGGAGTCATGAAGATATACCCGGGATCTAAAGACGTTACGGTTTTTAAGGATAAGGGGGTGGCTATCGAGATCTGTAGGAACGGCTACTATAACCAGGATATGCCGGGCGACGATACGCCACTTGGGCGAGTATTGGCTAATCTCGGGGGTGTCGTTATGGAATCAGCGAAGGAGGACCCGTCTTATACATTGGTAAATCCGCTAAGACCCAAAACGAGAGCGTCAAGAATGGTTTTAGCGACGGACGGAGGAAATTTCAGATTGTGGGAGGGAGATATGAATTTCTACGAGCCGTGCAGCATACAACCCGGGGATTGGGTTTTTACGAACGATATTAAACAGGTTGGCGCGAGAGTTCGATTGATACCACAGCAGACGTTACAGAGGTTGAGGAAAGAGATCGAAGAGGGGCGTACGAGATTCCTAAATCAGAATACCTTATATAGTGTAATGGGGTTTGTTTATGCGAGGTATAAATAATGATTGGTACCGTCAAGTTTATTTCATGTCCGTATAACTACAGCTCAAGGGTTTTTCCTATTGGAGATCTAAGCGAGTATGTGGTACACACTGCGGAAGCGAAGGTCACGAAGGATTTAGCTTTCAGTTTTACGGTACCGACTTTCGAGGATTACCATAAAGTGAATATGGTACAGATAGATGATTCGTATTATTGGGTTGTGAATTATGTCACGAGGACGTTAGATAATCCGAGTACTACTTTCACGGTGGCGTATAATCCGGTTACGTCATTGTTAGAGGAAAATGATACACTGAAAGGTATTTTTGAAAGGGTCCCTTATACGATAGATCCTAATGTGAGTTTTTCGGTGAAGGATGATATATTGGTAAAAGCGAGGGATGCGGGTTTTGATAATATCACATTAACAAACGGTAAAAAGGTTGCTTATGTGCAAGTCACATCCCGCCGAGAGGAAGAAACAGATAATAACAGTAAGTTAACTAAATATGTTGCGTTATGCAACGCAGAAGAAGGATATCAACGTATAAAAGTCAAAGCAAATATCGACGGTTCTACCAACGTTACGGCATATTTCCCTTCAATAAACGATGTGATAAATGATTTGGACGATATTTGCGGGTTGACTGCAGACAGTATAATAGATGTATCTATTAGTATGCGCTCCCCCTTCACGATCATAGCCCCCGAGCCTGACGAGCTGGCCATTAAACGCATGGAACAAAATGATTTTATTAGACCATCGTACAAAGGTGGTATATGGCCAGGGGCAACCCCAGAAAGACCTATTGTGATGTATAGCTTCAATCGTGACTTGTTATTCACCGAAAGAAACCCACCCTATGCGGTATCGCTTACACTTTCTGAACAAGAGCGACATTTGGGGTATTTGTCGTTGCTGGACGAGGGTTATAACAAAATCGCAGTAGTGCCTAAAGAGCTGTGTGATGAGTCAGGTAAAATAGAAGTAATCACTGAAGTAGTAAGCGACTATACGGGGTTATACACGTATGTGTATTTTGGCGACACGAGGGTAATCATACCAGAGGGTAAACTCCCCTGGGTCGGTGATGCCTGGGCTGAGTATCAAAAAAGGAATATGGAGTACGATAGGCAGGCGTTGGAGCTGACAATTAAAACAGCAAAGGACCAGCGTGTAGTTGATACGGCGGAGAATGCGGCTAATTCGATTATCAACGGAGGAATTGCGGCGGCGATAAACCCGTTGGCAAGCTTGTCCGCAGTAGCGTCCTTTTTTGTGAGTGCAGGAGCTGACGCTTTACAGGAACAGATTGACGTTAGAAGCGCCACACAAGAGCTACAAATTAGTCAGGCGAGAATCAAGGACTCGCCTTCTGCATTCTTCAATACTGGTTATGGTGAAGTGTATATCACGAACTCACTGAAATCAGGGGGTGCACGTTTAAGGTTAGAGATGCCTAAGAATACGACAGAAGCAGAGTATGCGCATTATGTACAAAATTACGGTGTGCCTGTAAGTGGGTTTAGAGAGGTTAACGTTCAAACAGGTTTTGTTAAAGGTAGATTAACAGAAACTGTTTTTAGTGGGGCGAGAGGCGATCTATTGAACACCGAATTAATCAACGGCGTTAAGATGGTGGTGTTGTGAACACCCAATCTTTATATACTGACAGATTCAATGACTTGTTAGGTTGTGCTGCTATGAAAGACAGGATCACGGCGAT
>ENA-UOOH01003196-UOOH01003196.1-fermentation-metagenome-genome-assembly--contig:-NODE-3196-length-12845-cov-21.000000_pt1 | contig 12845 bp, 16 predicted proteins | sample MGYA00245778_ERZ724025 | MGnify/ENA primary metagenome ERZ724025 (study PRJEB28704, sample SAMN03018313) | fermentation metagenome | biome: anthropogenic terrestrial biome; feature: soil... | reverse complement strand
GCTTTTTTACTGGCAGGGGAGACAAGATTCGAACTCGCGACCCACGGTTTTGGAGACCGGTACTCTACCAGCTGAGCTACTCCCCTTTGACTGACGAATTCAAGTATACAATAAAAACTGTGTTAATGTCAACAAGAAAAGATTTTTTTAAAATTGAATTAGTTACACTGGGAAAGGTTTTAATAAAGTTAGTTTAGCAAGTTAAAAGCTTAGACCGTCACTCTACTTATACGCTAACGGTCTTAAAGATCGTTACCCTTCTTAATGTCAATTATATACAAAAATAAGCATTGAATCAACTCATTAATTAAATTAAAAACCAATCAAAAATCCACCCTAAATTCAATTAAAATCGAATAATAAAACTCTACCCATCCTATCCCCAAACTCTTCAAATTTTTGCGTACAAGGGCAAATAACTTAGACATTTACACTCACAAATTAAATTAAACAGTATTTAAAAGATACAAAATAACAATTAGTCTAATATTAATTTAATATGTTTACATATGACATATGTACGAACCTAATGTATAATAACGATGAACATTATTTATGTTCAAAAAATTATATTTAGGGAGGTTCATTATTATGACTAAAAAAATGTATAACATCAAAGACAATAACAACAGGATAGCTAACAGCATCTGGATAGACAAACATAATAAACCTAAGCAATGGTGCTACACATCTTTTATCAATCCATCTATATTTATGCCATTACAAATTGCAGAACAAGAAAAACAACAACTTGATATATTAGCAACACAAGCAGGATTTGATTTACAGTTTAAAGTTGTGGAAGTCAATCCAATGGACTATTTTAACACAGCAGGGGTACATATCGGGGATTGCACAGTTGACACAATACCAATTCACAACTTCACAAATACATGGCAAGCATATGCAGCAATTGTACCCAAAAGAGATAGGAGCGAGAGATTATGATTGATGGATTAAAGATTAACCAAAACCAGTTAAAAAAGCAGATAGGGCAATTATACACAGGTACAAGGGATTACCAGTATCAAAATATTGTAACTGGTTATATTGGTGAGTTACCAATAAAAAATTGAAACAAATCTTAATCAGCAGCAATGGGAGTTATTTTGTCAGGGTTTATTGCCTGATTATATCATAGAACAAATCTAAACCTATATCTAATTCTTTTCTTTTTGCAGAGCCATCGGATCGATGGTTTTACATCCGGGATACATACAAGTTAAATTAAAATGAAAAAAATAAAACACGGACACGTTGACAGTTGTAGAACAGCGCATTGACATCGGGCTGAATGGCGGTTTAAAATATGCTTGAAATCAAGGAAAACTGCAAAATATAATTCTGAACGCATAATCCTACCGAAGAAACTGCAAAATCGAAGCGGTTAATTTTCTGAATATTTAGCGGTTAATGGCTTTGAACGATTTTTTGCATAGGCTCAGTGTGACTGTGTCTGTGGTGTACAGCTTTATGGTGCAAGTGATGAAAGATTAAGTACGACATATTTTAAATTATTGATTGTTAGAGATTTAATTACTGAAAAAAGCATAAAAGCAGATAGTAATTATGACGCATTGATACAATTAAAAAATGACTTAGAAACCATAGATGTTGTTGATTTGAGAGATGATCTTACCCGGCATACGGCAGAAAGTGCGAACAAGTTTAACAATCTTGATAAAAAGTTAGAAAACATAGTTGGTACAAGACGTAAATTCTATGATATAGCAGGAGAAATGCAAAACATTAAGAAAATATACATAATCCCTTTTGACTTAGAAGCAAAGACCATAATAACCAGCGTCAGTATTGAAATTACGGAAAATATAGCTGCCGCAACTTATGAAATAGGTATTTATGATTCAAACTTTAGCTTGGTTACAAGTAGCGGAGTAAAAGAAACATTTTCGGGTGTCAATGATGTAAATACCGAACTTGAGCCGGGAAGATATTATTTTGCTATTTCCTGTAACAACGTAAGCATTAAATTCAAAAGTGTTAAAACAGATAAAGCTTTATCCAGCGATTACAGTTTGCCGTTACCATCCAGCCTAACAAATCTTTATGAGGAAGATACAGGGGTATATTTTGAAATATATAGTAGTGGCTTACGGCAACCTACAGGGTTTAGTATATCCCAGCTAAATAATAAACGTGTTTTTGCAGTAGGATCAAGCGGGGCGTTATATGGCTGGAATATATCAACATGGAAAGTGTGTAAAAGTGTCGCACCCAATGTGTGGACGGATTTAATGGACGCAAGTCCGGGGGGTTTTTGGGCTATGGAGATCGATGAAACCAACGGTAATATATACACATTAACTGGTGCGGGAAAGATATATAAATCAAGCGATTTGACGGAAACTGCCACATGGTCAGATATTACTCCCGATATAACATTACAGAGAGTAGCGACTTCCCTTCCGTATTCTATGAAATTGTGGGGCGGGTATTTATGGTTTGGCGAGTACAGCTACACTGGAAATGAATTAGTCGGAGACCCGATTATATCAAGATATAATGTATCTACGGGTGCGTGGAAGAAATCAGCACAAATCGCAAACTGCCGACATATCCACGCCTTTATATCTCCTGGTACGTCCATGCTATTTGTATCGTGTGGAGACTTAGGCACGGGGGAGAATGTTGGATACCATATGTTATTACCGGCAGATATTAACGATACCACAGGGGATACTTGGACGAGATGGACGAAAACAGGCGGAGAAAATAATACATTTTATGATGTCGATTCAACGATAGTACCCCATATACAGAGGTATATAAGCTTTATAAATTTCCAGACGGAAGTGTTATTACATCAAAAGTATCTACCACAGATCATATATATTTTACTGACTTTGAAGTACATGTGGTTGATTTTGGTACTGTTACAAAAAGTATAAATGCCAGAAGGTATATTTTTAACAATAAAAAGATAGATGAATTAACTTATTTGGCGGCGGGTTCACAAACCGCACTTGGGGCTATAAACGCTGATAATATATTTGTCGAAGCGATATGTAACGTGAACTTAAATAGTCAGCAAGCAGGATACTGGACTACAGCAAAGATTGATACCACAGGCTATAAAACTTTATACATCGAAGGGGAATTCTTTGATACATACGGTGATACAATGTTACAGATACAGCTTTCCAGTGATATAAATTATGCTAATGGAGTAGTTGCTGGGATTCAAGGTGCGACCAGTAACTATTCCAGAGGGGATTTTATCAAAGGGGTAGACATTACATCGTATCAAGGATTGTATCATGTAAACTTTTGGGTATATGCAGCGCAAGAAAATGCACAGGTAAAGGCAAGAATAACAAAGATTTATCTGAGTAAAACAGTGTGATTAGTTCGCATAAGGAACATAGGGTTTAATAACGGTACAATTCAAATAAAGAGCAATTTACATACTTAATGTTTAAATATCATATAATATCACTATAAAAATTTGAAAAAGGGTTGTCCATTTTCAGACAAGGTGGTATAATATGGGTAGGTATAAAGTTAAGAAAATAGGAGGTACAAGCTTTATGACAACTCAAACGTATAAGAAACTTGACTTAGACAAAATTAGAAGTAAAAAAACAGTAGTAGTTTCTTCTAAAGAAGCTTTAGAAAAAATTACTCCTATTGATTGGTCTAAAGATGTTTTGTCGGGTAATAAAAAGGTAATTATTAGTAAATAAATTTAAGAGGTTATAATGTGTAATATTGGTGATATAATATTGATTGATCGGTATAAACATAATGGACAAGTTTTAAATAGACATTCATTTGTTGTATTGGATAATAAGAATGGTAAAATTCATGGGTTCGATTATAATTTGTTATGTAATTCAATGTCTTCGTTTAAAAGTAAAGAACACAAAAAATTAAAAATGAAGTATCCGGGGACTTTTCCAATAGTGTTTGATGATGTCGATGTAAATGGGAATCAAAATAGCGGATATATTAAATCAGATCAATTGTATTACTTTGATTCTAAAAAAATTAATTACACAGTTGAAATATTTAATTTACTAATAGAATTTATACAGGAACTAGAAGTTGATATTGAAGAAATAACTGATAATTTATAAAGACCGCCACTTTAGAGGGTGCGTCTTAGGGATTTTTAATCCCGGAAAAATATCGGCATAGTTTGGTATGTGTTACCGGCTATGCCGATTTTTCTTGCTTTGTAGTGGATGTAGAAACAGGGGGGTCAAAATCGCCAATACAGTTATAAACAATTTTGATACGCTGTACTCGTCTGCCATCAATGCGCTCTGTCTTGTAAACATAGATTTTTTCAACGAACTCCCGGATAATCTCCGCTGTGAGTTCCTTTATATCTGTGTACTTTCTTACCAATGTTAGGAAGTGGTCAACACCCAGTGCACTTTCCTTTTCTGTAATCATTGTGGATTTCAGGTCTGCCACTCGACTTTCAAGGTTTTGTTGCTCGGCTTCATAGTTTGCGGTCATCTTTGCAAAACGCTCATCGGATATTTTCCCCTCAATATTATCCTCATAAAGCCTTTGGATAATTTCATCCAGCTTTTTGATACGAGCCTGTGACTGCTCTAACTCCCGTTTGCCATCACGCATACTCTTGTCAAGTTCTATCCTTGTTTTCTTCGTGACCATCTCCACAAATTCACTCTCCTGGTCTCTGGCAAAAGCTGTTACCCAGCGGATACCGTCAAGGAGCAATTCCTCAACGACCACATTGCGTATCTGGTGAGAACTGCAGCCGCCTTTAATTTTACGGTAGGTAGCGCACACAAAATGCTCCTTGTCATGCTCCCAACCTCGCCCACGTACTTGGTATAGCTTGTTGCCACAATCCGCACAGAAGAGCATACCTGAGAGGATTGGCATTTCACCCATTGGCGTAAGCCTGCGCCTGCCATCTCGGATTTTCTGGACTACTTCGAACACTGGCTCCTCAATAATCGCTTCATGGGTATCCTCGAAAATTACCCATTCTGACGGGTCATTCTTCATCTGCTTTTTCTGCTTATAAGACTTACGGTAAGTTTTGAAGTTGACCGTATGCCCTAAATACTCTTGCCTTGAAAGCATATGAACGATTGTGCTGCCTCGCCAGACAAAATCATCGTCATGGCCTCTGTTGTCCGGGATATTAATCCCGCTTGCCTTTGCGTGTGCCGTCGGATTCATTATTTGGCGTTTGCTAAACTCTTTAGCTATTTGTGTAGGTCCATAACCTTGCATGCATAGGTGAAATGCTTCTTTTACTACTTTGGCGGCTTCTTCATCAACAATCCAATGGGTCTTATCTTCCGGGGCTTTAATGTAGCCATAAGGTGGATTGGTGCAGAGCGGCTTGCCGGATTGACCTTTTGACTTAAAGACGGATCGGATTTTCTTGCTCGTATCCTTAGCATACCATTCATTGATGATGTTAAGGAACGGTGTAAAATCGCTATCTTGCTGATTGGCACTGTCCACATTGTTGTTTATGGCTATAAAGCGGATATCAGAGCCCGGAAACAATACCTCGGTGTAATAACCTACTTTAAGATAATCTCTCCCAAGACGGCTCATGTCCTTTACAATAACGGTGCCGATGTTGCCTTCTTCCACTTGGGATAAAAGGCGCTGCCAATCCGGGCGGTCAAAGTTCGTGCCGCTATAGCCATCGTCTACAAAGAATTCTGTGTTAGAAAAGCCGTTGTCATCCGCGTACTTCTGTAAAATAGTTTTCTGGTTTTTAATGCTGTTAGAATCACCCTGAGACTCGTCATCTCGTGAAAGACGGCAATACAGAGCGGTTAATTTATCGTTGTTCTTCACAGCAGTGTAAGACTGTCTGTTATTCATATTTACCTCCTTTCCGACAGTCTTCAAGCGGTACTCTATATTCCCGTACTACTGTGAAGAAGTCAAGTTATTTAGGTTAAGAAGCCTTTGTTTCAAGGCTTGCAGGGTCATTGAGTATCATGCGTTTCAGCTTGTCATAAGCAGTTTCCTTGGCAGTGCTACTGACTGCCGATTCTATAATGTAAAGTGTGTCACCGATTACTTTTTCGGTAATGCTGATGGTCTTTTCATCCATAGGGATTCCTCCTTTCGATATGGCGTAACGAATTGTTACTCCCTTTTTATTGTTTATAGACCGGTAGGGGGTGGTCTGATCTCTACACCTTTTTGCTTGGACAACGGGCGTGGGGTAACGCGCAAAAAAACGCGAATTCAAACGGGGTATTAAAGGCACAATAAAGATAAACTATATATAAAAGTAATAAATTCAGTGTGAATCTCACCATAAAAAAGCACATTTTCAGAGTAAAAGGCACAGCAGAATATCCACTGTGCCTACTCCCGTATGTCTTTATCCGATTGCTTCAGTATTTATCTGAATAACCTTTACTGCTTCGGGACGGATGAGTTTTCCGTCAAGGAACTCAAAGGCAAGGTAGCCCATCTGGTCATGTAGAGCAAACTTCTCTGAGAGCGTCTTGACACTAACAGGACTTCTACCGATAACCCAGTAGTAGCTGAAATCACCAAAGGCGATAGGTTTGTTTCCTGACTCAGTATTTGGCATATATTCGGAAACGACGACTCTTTTACCGAGGATGGTATCATCACTATCGCGCCAGAGGTAGTGCCCGGTGCTGTCCTTGAGAGTGCGCAAAGCAAGTGCTGTTTCATCGTTCATCAACCATACTGCATTTCTGCGGTATTCCGGCTTTACAGAGAAGTACAGGCTGATAACATCATCGTAGGTAATTTCAGCAGTGGTAATGCCCACATCTGCTCCATTGGTTGCGTCCAGAATCCCTGTGGGCATTTGGATACCGGTGCCGTTTATAAAGGCATTGTCCTCGGCTCTGCCAAAGTTCTTAGCAAAGCGGTTAATAAGGTAGTTTTCGATATCGAAACCGGCATCACGTATAAAAGCCTCGTCCATTTTTACGAAAGCAGCCAGTTTCCAACTGTCCACAGTGTTGATGGTGAAATCATCTATACCCTCGTATATTGGGATAGCATCACTTTCCGGTACCCACTGGGCAAGGTCATTACTGTCCTTGGCGAATATACGGTAGCCAAAGTCGTATGCCTTGATAACCGTACCAATATTGCGGAACAGGCTTTCTTTCTGAAGAGCAGCCATGTACTTATTGTTGGCGGTGTTCGGCATGGCATAAGTGCCAGTTTCAATATTTCGGCCTTTTGAGAGTTCGGAATAACTGCCATTATTGCCGCACATAGCGTTCCAGAAATGCTTGTCATATTCCGGTGAGCCAGTATAGGGTAATCTTTCAGTGTAAGTAATCATGTTTCTTCCTCCTTATTTCTTGTCACAAACAGGGCATCTGTATAGGCCCAGTTCGTTATAATTGAGTGAACTGCCAATTTGCTTTAGCATACCGCTTTTACAATTTGGGCAATGAATATCATAGGTAAAAGCCATTTCCATATTGTGAGCCTGTTTTGCGTGAAGACGATAGTATTTGTGCAGTTTTCCTTGCTCGTCTTTTTTGATGCTACTTGATAGATATAAATCACACATCTTCTGTGCATATTCATCAGAGTAGAATGAATGTTGGGGTCGAAGGAGCCTTCCTTCCTTGTTCATTTTCATAAGTGGATAATTTGCCATTTTAAATTCCTCCTAAAATTAATATTGTTGAGTGTTACCTTGTCATACTGTTTTACCGGAATGATGGGTATATCCGGCAGTCCGGCAGTATTCGGACAGGTCATCGTAACCGTTGATGTGGATGTTGGAATGCCCATCAGTGACGGTATAGCGGATTTCTTTCGTTACGGTCACTGGCTCACCGGTACGATTGCGAAGATGTATTTTGCCTTTGGTGCTAGTATGACTTCTGCTGTATAGCAGATCTATCAGATTCATGCTGTTTTCCTCCCTTCATGAAGATGTATCCGCGCATTTGGCAGAAGTTTGAAGCCTCTGCATATGAGCGGAAGTAGAACTCGGATGCTCCATCTAAGACCTTCCACCGGGCAGGCTCAGCGTTTTTGCTCACTAAAAGTACTACCGGTTTCATGTCCTTGCGGCGATACAGCGAGACACCATCATATAGGCCATCGCCAAAATCCGATGGACTGCTTTGTTTTGTGATTTCGCTTTCGGCATCCATCATGCCAATAATCCTGAATTGGTTCATCTTCTTTTCCTCCAATCATGTAAAATAACATCTATATAAACGGCATTTGGCTGACACTTCTGATAGTTGACTGATAGTCGGCTGATAGTCGGCTGACAGCTTCATAGGAGCATAAACCCTTGTGTACCAAGTCTTTCTGGGTTTGACTGATACTTCTGATAGCTTTCCTGTGTTTATACTCACACTCTACTAATCTTTATCCTATATTCTATCTACCTCCTAACTTTAATGAATTCAGCTAAGAAGTTTGTAGAACTGTCAGTTCTATCAGCAGCAGCGTGAAACCCTTGATATTACTGGTTTTTGTGGCTGATAGTTGCCCTCTGAAACTATCAGTGTACTATCAGAACTATCAGCCGTTTCAGTCAAGAATGCCGTCATAGCCGTACTCCCTGTGATATTGTTTCTTGGTATCGAGCGTCAGCGTAAGGTTGCGGTAACAATTGCCCTTCTCGGTGTGGACAGTCATTTCCTTAAAGGTGCTGCCATGCATACCGGCCAGCGTATCGCGGAACTCCTTGGCGGTCTTGGCATAACCGTTGTTGTTGTCATAGCACCAAGCTTTGTAGACGTCATATACTTTGCCGGTGGTGCAGATGTCCTTGATGCTGCCGGGCTGTGGTCGCTCGGTCATGCACTCGTTATAAAAACTGATAACGGTGTTATTCTCACTCATATAGGTGTCACGTGCCTCGCTGACGGAATCAGGCTCGGAAAAGCGGTAGCCATTGGCGATAACCCTCTGCAGAGCCTTTACTGCTTTATAGACGATGCCATCACGCTCGGCATACATTTTGTCGAGGAGCGTTTTGTCTTGCTTGTCTTTCGGGATTACGTTTGGACAGCGCACTACGATAATGCGGTCATAGACCCATTTACCATCATCGCCGCCAAACTTGGGAAGTCTGTTCATGCAAAACCAGAGCAGACCGTTATAGGTAAACTCAAAGGCTTGCTGTCCTTTAAACTCGGCATATAGGCTATCGCCACCAGTAATTTTTTTAAAGGTTTTCAGATCATCCACCGAGAGAAAACTCATATCGGAGCTACCGGCAAGGCGTGTGCCGTAAACTGCACCGGTGCCGAATCTGGCTTCGATTTCTTTAAGGTCAATGCCGATAAAGTTGCCTTTGCCAAGCAATCGCTCTACAAGACTCTTTAGCTGAGATTTACCGGTATCACCATCACCTACAAGAAAAAGTGCTTTTTTCATGCGCCAGCCCTTGATGTTGGAGATGCATACACCGATGAATTCAAGAAGCAGTTGCTCTATAGCTTTATCACCGTTTATGAGGGTGTGCATATATCTGTCAAACACCGGTGTAGGGGTTTCTCTGCCTGTCCAGTCACATGGGATTTGTATGGTGGAGAGGATATCTGGTGAGTGAGGCAGGAGCGTTATATCATCTTCCCTTATACGGAGCAGACCATTGTTGAAGTTTATTAAGTCCTCAATTGAATTGAGGGCACCCTGTGCTACATAGTTGAGGTCAGTTATGATTTGATTGTATGCCTCGGCTACTTTGCCCATGGACACAAGCTCTTCGTCATATTCCGCTATGTAGCTTTTCATGACGCCCTTGAGCATATCCGGGGCATATAACCGATAACAGCCATCTTCATATACATAGATAAGAAGCGCCTGTCTACCGTTGTCACGGACGAAGATATAAACCAGATGCTCTCGCGTCCACTTAGCCAGCAGCGGCGCAAATACATACGGCACTCCTTTTTCATCGAATTTAATGAAATACGGGTGCTCCATTTTGGATTTATGGAAGGTGCCATGACAGGCTTCAATGCCAACGGCTATGGTAGCTTCGCGGTAATCGTCACGCTCCCACTTGTCGCGATACAGAGCAGAGGCACGGAAGATAGCATCAATTGCCTCTGGGTCGGGGCCGGTGCGGAATGCGATAATAGCGCAGAGTGCGGCATCTGCTTCAGACTGGGAACCGTAATCGCTGAAATCTCCCTCGTCATATAGCTTTTTGAACTTATCGCCGTTTTTCTGTTTGCGAAGATTGCAGACGATATCAAAGTCGGTGCGGTCACCGTCACGATTTTTGCTGTATTTTATTTTCTTAGCTTTTCGCATATTTTTATCAAGCGTGGTAAGAACTGCGGCAGTACATTCTCGGAGAGGCTTATCTTCGATAATATTACCGGTAAAAGCAGCAAAACGGTTTGTGATGCCACCGATATATAGCTCAAGGCCAATTTTTCTATTATTCTGGTAAAACTGATTATCTAACCTGGTTTTCCCTTCTTTGTCGATATAGGTCGGTAGCTTAGAGAAGTCGCATTTACCATAAATATGAATCCCTGTGCCACTGACTGAGTATTCGGTGTAGGAATCAAACCGGGTAAGTAGCGTCTGCACCAGCGGGTCTGATAGTTCTCTGTGGTCAATATCGAGGAAGAAATAGCCTTCCGGGGTTGTGAATCCCACACCTGCTGCATGATGCTCTTCTTTTGCTGCGAGTGCATCTTTGTAAGTTCCCCATGTATGACTCCATTTGTCACCTGTACCGCTGGAACCTCCACTAATTGCAAAGGGCACTTTTGTCGGATTGCCGTTTTCATCCGTTCCCCAGCGCCATAAAAGCCATATCTTCATATCCATCAGTTCCTGCATTGCATTTGCCATCTCGTTCACCTCCTCTCCGTAAAATTTGTGTTATCATTATTTGTGTACCGAGTTTTTGAGTAGCCATTCCTTATAGGCATCAACCGGAATCAATATCCTCGTACCAATTCGTATGGTGGGGAATCCCGGCGATTTTACAAGTTCGTAGGCTTTAGGTAGGCTAATGCCCATCTGTGCCGATAGCTCCTGCACACTCATGGTCGTTTTTTCCATTTGCTCTTTTCCTCCTTATCTAAAAGTTTTGGTTTCTACATCCACCATTCGCTACCGTTCCAAAGGCAGCCACCTGTTCGTGGTCTCCTCGTATCCGATTTGCAGTAGAAGCGCTCTGGTTTTTACCATCTTGGCGGCAACACTGCAAAAGTATCTCTTGCGGGTGGACTATTCAGTTATCAAGGAACTTTGAAACTAGGAGTTTTACAATTTACTCTTGTGGTTAATGCAGGTGTATAAAGAAATTTTCCCTCTACTTATAACCGAAATTATTAACCCCACGTTTTACAATTTGCTCTTGTGCTTGATGTAATTGTATAATAGAATGTAATCGATGTTAAATTCCCAACGATTACACAAACGATTACAATCAAAGGGTGAATGATATGAAAAGACTACCGGTAGAGAATCTTGGTTTTGTTGAAATAGGCGGCGTAGGTGAAATGATATACAGGGCTGTGCGATTTCCTGAGTATATCCCGGACTATGACGAGGATGGCGAAATAATCAAACCTATATTCACAGGGGGGCATGCTCCCCAAAGCGGTACTGATACTTCTCTGACAGGCCAAGAACTGTTGGTTAGCCTATGTAATCTTTACGGGAAATTAAATAACCCAGACAGCACTGTTTCGATTACAGATGCCGTCTGGGATTGGTGCAAAGACAATATTCATCCTTACGAAATTGATAGTCTGTATGAAATGCTTGAAAGCGAGAAGCTTGCGCATATCACTTACATGGACTTGATACAAAATGATGCAACCTTCAGCATTAAACGATTCATAAAAGATTTGTGCGACTTAGGTGCGGTCTTTGAACTGTACTTTGCCTTGAGAAGAGTTAAATACTACGGCGAAATTGACGACTCGAGAAATCTCTATTATGAAGGTAGGCTTTGTGACAGTCTCGCTTTTCTTGAACGATACAGGCAATATGAGGATGATGAGGAATACAAGGCTCATATTTTAGAGAATTACAATGACCATATATTTCAAGCGATTGATTTGTTCCCGGACTTCCGGATGAGGCTGAAATTAGATAAGAAAACCGGTAAAGTGATGTACGGAGCCGACATTCAATCGGTGTTCGATATTTGTTGGTACACCTTTTCGAGAATGGTAGCTGATGTTGCACCGCCGGTTGATGATGACCTTAACTATTTTGAATCGCAAGGCTCTATACTTTCTTGCCTTGCCTGCGGTAAATATTTTGTGAGACATTCGAGCCGTCAACTATATTGCAGCAGTTGGGATTGCCAAGCAGAGCGCAACAGAAAGAATAGACGAGCCAGCTATGCCCGGAAGAAGGCCGCTGAAGCAGAAAGCAAAGAATAAAAAAGGCCTCGTTGCCATGCCCAGTGTAGGCGCAGTAACGAGGTCTCTTTGTTTGTGATGACTTATTCGAGTGCCTCTTTTATAAAGGCTATATCCTCCTCGGAAAGTACTGTAATTACTTTCAAGTGGCTTTAATGCTCCTGCAGTTGCTTCTCTAAGTTATATCTCATATTTTCCCCAAAAAATCAAGTAAAGCGGCAGTAGAAAAGCCGCAAGACCAATGATTGCCGAACCTATTGCCGCAAGCCGATTCTTTTTTACCCAGTTATACTTTGCAAAACTTAACAGATAAATCAATTCAGCAAACAGAAGCACAACTATAATATACTTCACCTAATCAACTCCTATCGGATCTTTTATAGGGTAGCTTTTTATTTGCGTTCCAGTCCTACGGATAGCAAAGTTGACATCGACAATCACTTCAGCTTCTTTAAAATGGCTGTTCCAATCATAGCTTTCAAATGCATCAATGGTTAAAAA
>ENA-UOOH01003195-UOOH01003195.1-fermentation-metagenome-genome-assembly--contig:-NODE-3195-length-12846-cov-3.511141_pt1 | contig 12846 bp, 10 predicted proteins | sample MGYA00245778_ERZ724025 | MGnify/ENA primary metagenome ERZ724025 (study PRJEB28704, sample SAMN03018313) | fermentation metagenome | biome: anthropogenic terrestrial biome; feature: soil; material... | reverse complement strand
GTTTCCGCAATTTCATTTCGGAATTTTCCCATGGCCGCATCGTTCTCATTTCAACGCATATTGTGTCCGACATTGAGTACATCGCCACCCAAAACGCCATTATGAAAGCCGGGAAAATTCTTGATGTGGGCACAACCGACGAATTGGTGAAGCAAGTCGCGGGAAAAGTTTGGACTTGCATAGTGCCTGCCGACAAGCTGCCTATATATGAAATGCAGTTGCGCATTATCAACCAGCGCGGCGAGGACAACCATCAGGTATCCATTCGCTATTTGGCCGATGAAGAAAAAATCAGCAGCTCCGTTATGGCTTCTCCGCGCTTGGAAGATTTGTATCTGTGGCTATTCCCGCAAGAAGATAACAGCAAGGAGGGAAAATAACCTATGCGTATCTATTGGCTGGAAATGAAACGTGTGTTGAAATCACGCCGCGCCTTGACTTTACTGCTCATTGCGCTGGTAATGTCGTCAGGAATGGCTTGGCTTCCCGTAATGTTTGAATCCATCAATTATCAAGATGAAAACGGAAACATTGTTGAGTTAAATGGTTTGGAGGCGATTGCCTATAAAAAGTCGATTCGCTCCGTCCATAATGGCGAAGTCACCCCGGAAAAGCTCAAAGCCGCCTTGAAAACCTATCAGCGCACTGTTTCTCAATATGGAGAGGTTGGCAGCGAGAATTTTCCGTTGGCTGTCTATACGGAAAAGATTTCTCCTATCAGGCCGCTTTTAGGAAGACAGGTGCAAGAAGCATTTGCTGACCACAAGACCGGTATGGCAGCAGATTTAAAGGATATATCCCCGGACCAATTAGACCGTTTTTATGAGCAAACGGTGCAGCACCTAAAAGATTTCATGCAATTAGAGCAAAAGGGATCAGCTGCACAGGAGCAGGCTCTGAGAAAATACGCAGAGGTAAAAACACCTTTTCTGCTATATGCCGGATATTCAAGGGACGCCTTTGATTACATCGGATTTTTCATTTTTGTATGTGTCATCCTTTGTACCGCTATGGCTGCGCCTACGTTCTCTAATGAGTATCAGACGGGTTCGGACAGTGTTTTGCGCTGCACAAAACATGGACGTTCCCGATTGGCGATTACAAAAATCGCAGCCGCTTTAACGATTTTTGTTGTAAATTTCGTTGTGTGTATTTTTCTGCACTTACTCATTTCAAACCTTGCCTTTGGGCCGGAGTGCATGAAAACATCCATGCAGATGCTTTTCTCTGCTATCAGCCTTCCTGCTCTTAATCTCGGACAACTGCAAGTTGTTATGGCAATCGGCGGCCTACTTTCTTTGCTGGCAACGATTAGCTTCACATTGTTTCTATCAGCTAAATGCAAGGATTCGCTTACAGTCATCCTGATCGCCTTTGCATCGTGTTTGCTTCCCATTTTTGCGTATTCAACCTTGGGTGAAAACTGGATTAGTTCTATTTTGCCATCGGCAGGAGTTGGAATGAAGAATAGTCTATTATATCAACTGATTGACCTTAACTACCTGCATGTTGGGCAAATAAGCCTTTGGACGCCTTATGTGATAATGGCGGCCGCGGCGGTTGAAATCCCGGTATTCCTTTTCCTTGCCGTACGCGCCTATTGTAAGCATCAAGTCGCCTGACAGGGAAAGCTTTTAATAGGTTGACTTGATGCATCATGAACAACCGCTCAACGGGAAAGCAAAAACTGTCATTTCGGCGGCTGGACAGCCAGAACTTACCAACATGTCCTATCCCTGGGCGGTTTCCGGCGCTAACCATGCCTGGAGCAGAATACGTTGTCGAAGTCATAGTAGCGATACCTACGCACTTACAGTAATATAAACATGATTGAAAATTGGCAATCCATTATCCCATAAGGTAAGAAAATAATCTTCCGTTAATGTTCTATTACCTGGTAATGCGCCATTTTCATCGGATGATTTTTTTGAGTCATAGAAATACAATTCTTTCTCCGTGGTATTATATCCCAACAAAGTCATGTAATGTTGCCATTGCAGTCCTTGGCCTATTAATACGATTACAGGATTACTTTTGGTCAGTCTGGATTTCAAATTCAGCAGGTTTCCGCGATATATTTCTGGTTTCAAATCAGATTCTTGAATATAAATGATCATTCCTTTGGGAAGCACATAACCGGAAACAGGTATTTTGAATCGCATATGCTTGTATACCATATCAGACTCAGCTTCATGACCAAAATGCCTCACAACAAATGCACTGGAATATGCTGCACATTGGCCAGGAGGCTGCAATTCAAATTGGTTATTCGTCGTTATATAAAATTCAGATGGACAGTTCAACGTATCAGTGTCGCTTTGGGGAAGAGGGAGCAGACAATAAATAGCTCCGATAAAAATAAACGCTACCATAATCAACCCAAAGATTACTTTCTTATTATTCATAAAACCAACCTTCACTTTTAGGCTCCGAAACCGTGCTTTCACGTAATTATACAATAAATGATGTTGCTTTTGACTGAATTCTTTGCCGTGACCTTCTTAAATGCGATTTGCAGACATTGATAGCAATACCGGTGATCCAAGTTTTTTCAGAACACGCTCCTTTGAATTTATCCCGGTTTTGATACACTTTGATATAGGTATCCTGTACAGCATCTTCCGCTAACTGCAAGTCATGAAAATAGAGATAGCACATCCGCAAAAGACTATTTCCGTATTCATCAATCAGTCGTTGCATATCAATTGCATGATCATTATTCGGTACCGAAAATTTCTTCAACCATCTTCCGCCTCCTCGTAATGATTAGACGCCAAAGCGGGGCAAAACCCTACATTTTTCCAAACATTGCCGGAGCGTTTCCCGTTTCTGAACGCTGAATTTAACCGCCCAATAATTGCCGCAATCAGTCCCCGTGTTCCTCCTGTGCTTTCCCGTGTTTCCTTTATGACCTGCCCGAAAGCCGAAAAATTTTATAGATCACTAAAGGGCGGAAAAATTGCTAATCCCTACGAAATTATATATAGTATTGAAAATTGCTCAAAAATTCTGCCCCCTGCAATTCTAAACAAAAGGAGTTCATTAACATGGCCAAATGCCGGAGCGTTTCCCGTTGCCGGGGGCCCCGAATTTATTCCGCCCCACAAAATACCCACAAGCTGTTCGAGAAGAAATGGTATTTGATCCTCTGGCAAATTAAAGATTCCAATTTGTCAATGAGATTAATGAGCGTAATCGGTGATTATTTTATATTATGGGAGCGTCCATTTATGAAAGAAAACAAGCTGTTGGATCCGGTGAAAGCCATCCTGGTCGTTTATTTGGTATGCTTCGTGTTCAGAGCAGTTGAATACATGGTTATCCGTACGGATCAAAGCATCTTCGGTGAGGCGTTTATACATAAACTGGCCGGTATCCTTGTACTCGCGTTGGCAATACGGTATTTCTCACTCAAGTGGTCGGAAGTAGGTTTCACCGGCAAGTCAGTAGGAAGAATGGTACTCTATGGTCTGCTGCTAGGTGCAACCGTGTTCATGATCGCCTATGTAACTGAGCTTTTTATGCAGCTGTCAAGAGGCAACATTCCTTCATTAGAAATCTATGTGACCAGCTATGGAATTGATGGAAATCAGGGCCGACATACAGGTCTGTTGTTTTTTGTTTTTTGTATAGTTGGGAATCTCATCAATGTGGCTATGGAAGAAGGTATTTTCCGAGGCTTGTTCATTAAGCTAGCGGAAACAAGATATTCATTTATAAAGGCGGCTCTTCTATCCTCTATCCTCTTTGGTATCTGGCATATCGCAGCTCCTGTGCGCAGTCTGTTGGACGGAGAAATGAGTACAGGCGGAGCGATGATCTATTCCCTCATGCTTGTGTTAATAACAGGAATTACCGGAATAAAATTCTGTTTGCTGACTAAAATTACAGGTTCACTTTGGATGCCGATGGCTGACCACTTTTTCAATAACACCATCATTAATCTTTTACATGTCGCAACGGCCTCTGGCGCGGATGAATTGCAAGTAATCCGCATTACCATTGCTCAGACCGTATCGTTCCTGCTCGTTCTTTTCATCTATTGGAAAAGCGGGGCACATCGCAAACAGACATTTCGTGGATATTGGAAAGAAAATCTATATCCTATCCGATAGTGTTAAATGTTGATGATTCCCTTTGAGCGCCGTTGCCATATGCTCCTCCTTCCCGCACGGGCAGGCAACCACGCCTATACTACCGGAACTTTGTGCAATCGTAAGTGCTACTTTCGCTAGCAGGCCGGAACTTAACTTTTCACTTTACAACTTTTCATTTTGTTCGTTGAGAAATGGTATCTCATTCTATACCAAGTCAAGGATCAGACGATATACGTTGACTATATTGTGGATTGTAAACAGGATTATGGATGGCTGGTACGAGGCTTTGCTATGTGACATAAATGCAATTAAATAATAAGGAAAGAGCCTGCAAGGAGGGATTGCTTTGAAACACAAAGAAATTTTTAATAGATTAACTGGAGTAAGCTGTCCTGTGTTTGGAATATCTTGGAATCCACCTGAAGGCCAGAGAAAGATTGCAGAAAATCATTATATTTCTTGAGTCAAAACGAGTCCTATCCTATATTTCCTATATGAATTATCCGGTGAAATATTAGATAAAAAGGCATTGAGCAAAGGAGAAAGCTATGTTTGGAGCTGGTTGGCTGAATTTGGGAAGTCTTTTACTTGGGCTGATTGCATGGATACTTCCTGTTGTTAATCTTGTGCAGCACAATAAGGCTGACCACAGGAACTGGGTTGCCTTTTCTGTAGCAAGCGTCAGTGCCTGTGCCATCTCACTGTGTATGCAAATTTTCTATACCGATCATCTGGTAAAGATAGAGGATTGGTCAGCGCTTATGGATACTTCCTCTGCGGTGGCATTAGTCGCCACAGTACTTCTTGCAGTCACAATTATACTTAATGCAATTACATTGGTTGTATATTCCAGGAAAAGTTAGGACTGGTGAATTCCAATTTGTCGGAGGCATACTCATGAACTATAAAGGCCTATGTTGCGGGATATGAAGATAGAGGACGGGAAGGAGAGAACAGTATGAAAAAGAGACTGATTGGTGTGTTGGTGTTGGTGACACTGCTCATCAGTACTATGGCGAGTACCTCAGTTGCTTCATTTGCTGCAGGTAATAGCGTAAGCATTACCTTGCCAAACTTCAAGGTCATCATTAACGGACAGGCGGTAAATAACGATTATAGCAAGTACCCGCTTATCGTTTATAAAGACATTACATATTTTCCAATGACTTTTAGTGATTGCAGATTTTTAGGCCTTGAATCTACGTGGACAGGTGATAAAACTGGACTTTTGGTAGATGCGACAGGTGTTACGGCAGCCTATAATCCATATCTATCATCGGCAAAGAATATAAAAAATTATACTGCAGAAATTGCAAACTTCCCAATTAAGGTAAATGGTAAAGCTGTAGATAACAGCAAGGAAGAATATCCACTTCTTTTATTTAGAGATATTACATATTTCCCTATGACTTGGAAATATAGTGTGGGTGAGTTTGGGTGGGATTATAAGTTTGATGGCAAAAATGGACTTGTTATCACATCGAAGAATGCAAAGTTAGATCAAATTCAGATTCCTACGAATAGGTTGGCTGAGCAGTATGGAGACTTTGAAGGAAAGAATAGCATAGCGGTTATGGCTAAGAACGGTTACGCCTATTACGTGGATAATAAGGGAGCCGTAATGCAAGCGCCATTATCAGACATAAGTAAAGCCAAGAAGATTTTTCAACTTGAAATCTGGTCATATGGAGATGGAAAGCAATACGACCGTCACGAATTTTACGAAGAGAACGGAAAAGCAATGCTGTTTTTTCACTCCGGTGGTGCTGTAATGGGCTCGGATCATAGATACTTATTAAAGGAAGATGGTACAGTGCAAAAAATTCAAAGCAGCTATTATGAGACCACCTTGATAAGAGATAGGCTTTATATGTACTGGATAGGTCCTACCCCGGGTCCGGGAAATTTGAGAGTTCAAGATATCGATTATTCAGAAGATAGTAACAGAAGCTTGGGATCAGCCGACTATTGGTACTATTTTTTAAGCGATGTCGAAGGATTACCGAAGCTTGAGCTTATAGGGAATGAACTCTATGTGAGGGCGGCAAAAGTTGCGCAGAATCAAGAAGGTGATGGCAGTTATAGTTTAGAGAACCCCGCTGTATATAGAGTTAATATATTTACAAATGAGGTGACCAGGATAAGCCAATCCAAAGAAAGGGTGGTAAATGCCCAGATAGTAGGAGAATCTCTTTACTATTTGTGCTCTAAAGGAGAAGGTGAGCAGCGTATTTATAGTGTATATAAGCATTCTCTTCAAGATGGGACTGAGGCCCTTATAGGTAATTTTGAAGGCGAAGACTCTTGGCAGCTTAAATTTGCAGTAGTAGGAGATCATGTTTATTATTTAAGCCGGGAAGCTTTATATCGTATAGGAGATAGTGAAAGTTTGAATCCGCAAGCAGAAGCGATATCCATGAATATTACCGGGGATGAAAAAGAATATTTAGCCTGTACATTCAGGGAAACTCCAAACTCAAAATACAGAGTAATGATATTTGATGAATCAGGAGAAGTTGTGTTTAAAACCGCTGACTGCGGCAGCAATGTTGTAGTAGAAGGCAGTACTTTACATTTTTATAACATTACAACCGAAACCCTTTGTAAAACCACAATTAAATAGGCTATATTCAATTCAATGTACAAAAAAACAGACAGCTATAACCCGCGATTTGTTCCAGCAATACTTATCAGCAATGAACCTAATGAAATATGATATGGTCCAATTTTGCTTTGTCTATGCGGGCGATATGATCCGGCAACTTTCCCGCTTTTGGTAATCAAGCGTCAAGGCGGGAATACCCCGCTTTGACCATCTAATTAAGCTTTGTCTCCACTCCGGCTTTTTGGCCGTACCAGGTGTTGTTCAGGGCAGCGGGGTCTTTCGTAAAGATCTTATCGTATGCAAAAGGTACGATAACCTCGTTTTGCATGCTGATGACGCCCCATTTCCCGCCTTTCCTGACCGTGATAAGCTCCCGGTCACGGTCAAAATAAAGGTTATAATAGTCGGTGTAATAGCCGGTATCGCCGGTTTTTAAAAGCTGCCCGAAGGCCTCGTATTCAAGGGGCACAACCAGCCTGCCCGCCAGGTCATAGGCGCCCCACCGGCCGTCCTTTTTCACCGAGACGTATTTATCGAAATACAATTCATATTCAGGCGGTCCTATTTGCGCCTGACCCGACCAGGTCATGACCTCTTCAAACTCCACGGGTATTAATGCTGTCAGCCTGGTATAATCAATCACCGCCGCGCCGAGCTTGCGGTCGGCTCCGGAACCTTTGGCCAGCAAAAACAGACCTTTTCTAAAATCGACGCTGTCGATGGCAGAATACTCCGGCTCAAGAATCTTCTCTCCGGAGTGGGCATACAACCCGCGCAGTTCTCCGCCTCGCCCGTCCGGTACTGTAACCATATAACCGTAAGGCGTGTACGATAAGGCGCCGTTTATAGGGCCTATGAAGGCTCGGCCGTCACGATTCATTACATAAGCCTGGTGGTCTTTATATACCACATATGCTCCAAGCAGAATATATTTGTCAAAGCGGAGCCGGCCGTCGAGCTCGAAGATAAATCCGGATAAATCGGCCACCCTTTTGGCTCTTGCGGCCTCGGTTTTAAAGGTTGTGAAGCTGACTTGGCCTTGTGCCTTACCATACCCATAGTCTCTAATGTCAATCCGGGAGTAAAAAAGGAAGGGTATGGTACTGGCGCTGATATAGTATTGGCTGTCTATGACCAGCGCCTTTCTGACCTGTTCCGGCTCCAGCCACGAATCGCTGTTGGATATGGCCGTATAAACATAGGCGTCGTCTTGGTACTGAAAGCAGATCAGGCCCTCATGGAAGGTGGCCACACTGCGGCCTGGCGCTATTTCGAGCCCGTCGCCCGCCTCCTTTTCAAAGGCTTCCACGACTTTTATCCCCAAAATCTGCCCGAGCTCCTGGGCATTAAAGTATATATCATTGCCGTCGTAGCGGTACATAAGCTGATCGGAGTATTTAACCTCCTTTTCGTCAAGGGTCAGGGCAATCTCATCCTCCGTTAAAAAACGCCCTGCTTTGGATAAATCAAGCAGGTTGCCGCCGATGACGTCGAAGCCTCCGTTTTCTATCCAGTTGGTGTCGTTTTTAAGCTCTACGTAGTCTTCGGCATGCGCTGCGTCGAACCATTGAACATCGGTGGGATACTCCAGGGCGTACCAGGCGCTGGCGCTTTCACCGATGGTATGCCTGCCGGTGGCAGGGGAGAAAGGCACTCCATCGTTCTCCCACTTGCTTTTCGGGGAATAGACATATATCCTGAACAAAGTTCCGATGTACCCGTCATCTTGACTGCCGATCTGTTCGACCGTCAGCTTGTGGCGTACCAGGACGGTGTCGCCATGCTCGGTTATGATATACCGGCCGCGCCAGCTTTCAGGAAACGTCAGGGTAAAGCCGTATGCGGTATTGGTATATAGCTGGGAATCAGCGGTTTCCATATCTGTAAAAATTGCTTTATCCGAAGCGGTTGTATCTGCATTCGCGACGGGTTCATCATTCCCGCTGAGGGGGCCGCACCCGGTCGTAATGATCGCCAGAACTGCTAATACTATGATAAAACGCATAAGTTTAAGCTTATTGGCTGCCATTATTTTATTCAAAAACTCCCCCTCCTATCTATAAAGATATCTTAACATCTATTGCTAAACATGATGCAATTCATCCCTAATATTTCATAAAATACAACTTTGCGGGGCTAAGCCAAAGCTATTATTCAGTTGTTTTGGGCCGGATTAGATCAATGATAATCCGGCCATTATCATAGTGAATAAAGTGGTTGGATTTCACCGCAACAGATTCGGCTTGATCTCTCACCAATGTACCTGTGCGGAATACCGAAAGCAGGAGTCCAATAAGGAACATATTGGTAACCAGAGCCATTTTCCCATAAGAGATAAGCGGCAGCGACAGCGGAGAAAGAAGCATAAAGCCTAGATTCGAAGCAATATATAGGATCAACTGCACGGCGAATGTCGAAACAATCGCGGTGGAAGTCAAAAAACCGAGTACGCTTTTCTGCTTGTTGCAAAGCATAGCCGCGCGAATAATAAAGGCCGCGAACAGCGCAATGATGCCTAAAAGCGCTATCCATCCGAATCTGTAAATCAAATAGGTCAGCAAATAATCAGTATTGATTGCAGGTAAAATACGCGCGCCTAAAATGTTGGAGGCATCTACGGCAACCATATAATAATCCATTGGCATACCGCTGCCGATAAACTGCGAGTGGGACAAAATGCGTTGTACGGTAGTTCCCATATATCCAATCCCTTGCGGGTCAAGAGAGGGATTGAATACGACGCGCAGCCACTCGGCTCTATACCCCGCACCCATCAGCATGAAGAAAAAAGACATCGACAAAACTACGGCAGTGGGGATATACAGGATGAACAGGGCCGATCGTTTTCTCACATTAAACCAGCCCTTTAAAACAGCGGCCGTCAACAGAATAAGACAGGAAATACAAAGTAAAAAAAGAATGCCTGAACTGGGTACAAGCATGGATAGAAAGGCGGGAGCCACAAACGCCGCCCCGCAAAAAATAAGACCGCCATAGCCTTTATTTCTCATGCTGTAAACCAATCCGGCAAAGGCGGTCGAGAACAGCAACAGCGGATAAATCGCATATGATGCTCGGCCAAGTACTGTCCCGGTAAAGAAACAACAGACAACAGTTATCGCACAGAGCGTGAAAAATACAATCCTGGGGTATTTGCCAACCACAGTGAAATCGGCGAAATAAGCGGCCAGCATCACGCTGACGGCAATACCCGCCCATACCATCTGCTGTTCCAAAGTCCATGCCCCGTCAAAAGTGGAATCGATAAAAAATTGCACTGCAAAGCCCAAAAGAAGCATAAGGCCGGTCAGGGCAAGCAAGGTCCAATCCGGTTTCGGCCTGTGGGCGTGGTCAAGCTGCTCCCCGACCAGCACAGGGTCTCCCATCTCCGTGATGGCTTTATCGGTTGCCGCCTCTTCATCAAGACCCTCTTTTTGATAAGCGTTTTTTTGGTCGAGTATGTGGTTTTCTATTTCCTCCAATACAATAGGCTGCGCTCTCTTCCACCGTATCTGCTGGCGCACGGTTTCTAAATACCCGGTGATCTTGTCAGGCTGATGCAAAAGTGGCACCCCCCAAAACAGCATTTACAGCGGAGGTATATGCCTTCCATTCCTCTTTTTTCGCCAGCAAATAATTGCGGCCCTTTTTGGTGATGCTGTAGTATTTTCGCACCCTTGCATTGCCGGCGGTCTTCTCGTAAGAAGTGACCAGTTCTTTTTGTTCTAATGTGTGGAGCAGAGGATATAATGTTCCCGCTTTTAGCGCAAAAACATTTTTTGATTTTCGGTTCAGTTCTTCAATCATCTGATATCCATACATATCCGTATCTTCGAGCAGTTTTAATATAAGCATGGTTGTGCTTCCCGTTAACAGGCTTTTATCGATTGCCATATTCGCACCTCCATATATAGATCATCTATATAACATCGTATATCGACGATCTATATATGTCAAGGATAAGAAAACCAAAAAGAAATCACAATCACAAGCATCTACGCAAGACACGAGAATATTATGCACGACACTGCTGAAAAAGAAGGCCAACTCTTCCTGGAGTGAAATATGTAGATTAGGTTAAAAGAAATATTTTTAAAGTAGAAAAATATTGTTGCAGAAAAACTTCTTGGTTGTCCGTATTCTTGAAAGATATTGTTAGAGAGAGGTGCCATATGAAAAAATCTAAATTACGGTTATGGACGGTAATGGCTATATTTTTTCTGATAGGAGGCGGTTTAAGTACACCCGTTTTCGCTGACCAACCGGCCATTACGGTTACGCTAAACGGTCAAATACTCGAATTGCCTGAACCACCGCGCATACAGAGAGACGAGAGCAATTATTTATGGCTGATCGTACCCGCGCGGGAGATCAGCAACGCTTTGGGAGCCAGTGTGGCCTGGGATTCAGCCGCTAGTGCGGCTACCATCGTAAAAGGTGATCAAACGATTATTCTTAAACCAGGTGATCGGAAAGTTTGGGAAAATGGTAGTCAGGTTGAACTTGCGACCCCGCCACAAATCATAAACGATCGCCTGCAAGTCTCCCTTAATTTTCTGGCATCCGCTTTAGGGGGGCGGGTCAAATGGGACCAGGGTGCATCGGTGGCGCAAATCACCATCATCAGCCAACCGGTCCAGCTTCCCGAGCCGGAACGGATTGAGCCGGCGGCTTTCGATGCGCGAGTAGCTTTCACCAGCGACGGCCACCTGTGGCTGGTAGATGGCAGACAGGCTGATAGCGCACCAATTCGTATAACAGCGGCTGGTCCGGTGGAAATCGTGGGCTGGTCTTCAAATGGTGAATGGTTAGCTTATTTGCAGAGCGATATTAGTGATGAATATGCCAGTAAGCAGTATATTTGGGTGGTAAAAGCTGACGGGACTGGTGCTATACAGTTGGATGAAAGACCAGTCTATATTACTCCATCCTGGTCGCCGACAGAGAATCTGCTTGCCTATACCACTCAAACCCCCCAAGAAGGGTATATTCCAGATGGTAACCTGAAAATTTCCTCTTTTAAAACCGGTGTGGTGGCCACAACAACCTTGTGGCCACAGAACAGTGAAATCATTGAGAGTTTGGCCTGGGCACCGGATGGGCAAAGTTTAGCCATTTCTCTGCCTAGAAATGAAAAACAGCCTTTACGAATTGACCGGATTACATTAAAAGGAGATCATATCAATCTACTGACCTTAGATGAAGCCGGTAAAATGGAAAACGAGATCTATACCCGAGCCGCCACCGGGCTAAAGTGGTCCCCGGACGGATACTGCCTGGCCTACTATTTAAAGCCCAATTCGGGTTCATTATCGGCCGACGGGGTCGCCATACAAGTGCTGAATATGCCACAAAAAAAGCCGATCGATCTGGGCGGTGGATTGGCCTATCTCCAATGGTTTGATTGGGCGCCTGACAGCAGTCAACTGGCTTATATTGCAGGTGGTGGCCGGGAAGCGACTACTCATAAACGTTTACATATCTTTGACGTGAAAACTGGCCAAATTACTGATTGTGGGCAAACTGAGCAGGTTGACACCCAACCCAGGTGGTTATCAGCTCCTGCAAACGGCATTTTCTTCTGTAGAGGAACAGAAACATTGGGCTGGGAAGGCCAGGAGCAATTTGGCGTCCTGGTTCCGGGGCAGCGAATTTGGCATAGAACAGCGGACGGTAAAGAGTTAGCTGTCACAAACGGACCGGTCGATACGGCTGATTATGCCCCGCACCTTTCCCCTGATGGTCAGGGTTTATTATTCCTCCGGTTAACCGCCTATAATTGCGGCTCATTGTATTATCAGCCGATGGCAGGCGGAGCTCCCAAAGAATTAATTCGTGGTGTCAGCGGGGAACCTGGCTACTATGGCAATTACTATCCTGAGTGGATTAATATTTATTAGGGCCGTCTAGTCTTGGCCGATATACGAGGCTAATGTCGCACTTGATGAAACTTGAGTTAAAGGAGAGTTATCCGAATGTCTAAAAATATGGTTGTAGCATTCTCCTGCTCCTCACGCATGGTTTCATCGTAATTCGGGTTCTAACCCAGACTGTACGGAACCATCACTTTACACGAAACCAGTAGATGATATAGCAACAAATGAGTATAATATAATTATAATTTTACTACAAGGAGTTGGCACC